>OELG01000314.1_pt3 | contig 10821 bp, 8 predicted proteins | sample 1503541 | NCBI WGS metagenome assembly OELG01 (sample SAMEA104379617, study PRJEB20068) | metagenome | biome: 1000743; feature: 77; material: 1998 | place: USA | collected 2012 | depth 25 m | reverse complement strand
GAACAGCGCGGCCTTGATTTCTTCGATACCACCCTGCGCCTCACCAATGTGCAGAACTTGATCCGCGGCGACAAGGTCCGCGCGGAGTTCGAGAAGCTCGTGCTGGCCGACGTTCCCCAGCAGATCGAAGATCAGGTCCAGCGTCTCATTGACTGGCTCGTGCAAAAGGATTTGCACGAATGGCAGCAAGTCATGAGTTACCTGCAGCGCCGTCGGACCCAGAACCTGGAACATTTGGTGGGTGAGGGGTACGGTCCACGCGAGACGCGCCGGCGCGAACTGATCGATACCGTCGGCAAGAGTGTCCAATCCATCGTGAATACGTACGACCGGGATGAGGAAGCCCGGCAACTGGCGGCGAGCGTCGAAACGGCCGTCGCTCAGACCGCCATCCTGGAAGCTAGTGCTGTGGGTTTGGGGACACTGCTTTCCATTGTGGTGCTCTCCTCCAGCATGGATATCACGGGTATCCTGGCTGCCAGCACGATGGCCGTGTTGGGCTTCTTTGTGATTCCCTACAAACGGAAGCAAGCGAAGGAAAACTTCAAAGAGAAGATGAAGGCCCTGCGCGAGAGACTGGTCGGCGCACTCACAACCCAGTTCAAGGAAGAACGCGAAATCGTCATCGCCCGACTGAAGGATGGCGTTGCCCCGTACACTCGTTACGTCCACAGCGAGTTGGAGCGCGTCGGGGCGGCCGAGGCCACGCTGTTAGAGCTGCGCCAGAGTCTCTCAACGCTGCGGGCGCGGGCGCAGGCTGTGTTAATGAAACAATGACGCGGGATCTAAACAATTAATAGCGATTATTACGCGTGGGGATTTGAAACCAGGCGGGTCGAGAACGCACTTAAGTTCAATGCGGCATCGCAGTGACGCAAACTATCGCACCGGGTCCACGGGCAGTTGTAGATAAAACGTACTGCCTGTGAAATGCACCTCATCGTGCCCGGCACTTTCCACCCAGGCCTTGCCGCCGTGCGCGCGTGCCACGCCGCGGACGATCGCCAGTCCCAGCCCGGGGCCGCCGCCCTTGAAGGTGGTCTTGCCGGAGGAGTGCAGGTCCACGCTACCCACCTGGTAAAACTTTTCAAAGACCAGTTCATGGTGTTCGACATCCAGCCCAATGCCGGTATCGCGAATAGCAATTTCCACGCCGGGGATCTGGTGCTCCATGATGACCGGACGCGTCGTAATGACGACTCGCCCACCGTCTGGCGTGTACTTGATGGCATTAACCAGGATTTGGTATAACGCCTTGTGGATGAGTGTGGGGTCGCCGTTGAGGGCCAGTGTTTCCTCGGCATGATGGGTCGCGATGAGGATCGGGCGTTCGGCAGCTTTTTCGAAATCGTGCACCAGGTCGTTGATGAGCCGCTTCAACGGCACCGGCACGATGGCGAGCTTCGTCGTATCGGCATCGATGCGGCTCACATCCAGCATGAGGTTGACCACACCGTGCATGCGATCGACACCTTTGAGAATGCCTCCCATGACGTTGCCTAACGTGGCATTTTCCATAATGGCCGGAAACGAGCCCAGCATCTTGACGTATCCTTTTAACACGGTCAAGGGTGTCCGCAGCTCATGGGCGGCTACCTGGATGAACTCTACTTTGTTGCGGTCCAGCTGGCGCAACACCTGGTTGGTCCTCTGCAGGTCGGCGATCATCTTCTGGTCGTTGGCGCGGATCCGGTCGAGCGTGATGCGGATAATGTCAATGGCCATGTGCGGACTGTGGCTGAGAATGGTCTCGAAGTCGCTTTTTTCCATCTCCAAAACAGTACACTCGGTTATGGTACGGACGGTGGCCGCCCGCGGCGCGTGCTGAATCAGTGCCATCTCACCGACCATATCCCCTTTGCCGCCCAAACGTAAGAGCCGTTCATCCTCCCCTTCGATCAGCTTTTTCGTGATCTCCACCTGGCCATCGGCAACGATATAAAACACGTCCTCGTACGCGCCTTCATGGCACAAAACATGTTCGGCCGGATACGTGCGGATCTCGGTAAGCGTTGCCATCTTCTCCAGCTCGTTTTCCTCCAGGCCCTTAAATGCCAGCCGCAGCAGTGCAACTTTGTCAAAACTGTGTGCTTCCATCATTGGTCTTAGTATCACATGACCAGGGTCACGAACGGATTGCTTCTTCGTTGCAACGTGAATTCGCCCGGAGCTTGGAAGGATTACAATTGATTCCAATCGTTTGCTGACCGCAACATCAACCGCTCGCGCCGAGGAACTGGAGACGCTCATCCTTGAGCGTTCGACTCCTAATATCCTGAGCGAGATCCATCAGCTCAAACGTGAATTGCTGCTGTTGCGTTGGGTGATCTGGCCCATGCGGGATGTTGTGCTAAGCCTTCAGCGTGATACGCACGAGTGTCTGAGTGACATGACTCACATCTATTTGCGAGACCTGTACGATCATGTGAGTCAAATCATTGAAATCATAGAAACCTATCGCGAGATTGCAAGCGACCTGACCGAGACCTATATGTCCTCGGTCTCTAACCGCATGAATGAAATCATGAAAGTGCTGACGCTCATTGGTACCATTTTCATCCCGCTCACTTTTCTGGCGGGTGTATACGGAATGAATTTCCACCACTTCCCCGAGCTGGACCTCGCAGGGGCTTACCCGGCTTTCTGGTTGATTTGTACGCTATTGACCGCGGCCATGATATTGTTCTTCCGGCGCAGGAATTGGTTGTGAATCAGGTATCTTCATGTTCGGGATGAATTTAACACTATCGGAAGCGCGTACATCGAATTACAATTAACCCCATGAGCACAACAACAGGCTACCTGCTGGTCGTGGAAGACATCGCCGACATTTTGAACTTGCTCGAGGCCACTCTCAAATTCAAGGGGTATCGCGTCTTGACGGCTCACAACGGGGAGGAAGCGCTGGAGATTGTTCACAAGGAGCGGCCCGATTTGATCATCGCGGATATCCTGATGCCCAAAATGGACGGCTTCAGCATGGTGCATCGCCTGCGGATCAACCCGGAGACGAGGCGGATTCCCGTGGTGTTCCTTTCTGCGACTTACGTAGCCCCCGAGGATAAAGCCTTTGCGCTGAGCCTGGGCGCCACGCGGTTTATCGAGAAGCCGGTGGATTTGCCCACCTTTCTCCCAATTATCGAAAAATTGCTTCAACAGGGTGTGCATACCCCAGTGGAACCGCTCAATGAATACGACTTCTATGAAGGCTATCGCAAGCGGTTGGAAATCAAGCTCTCGCAAAAAAACACTCAGATCATGCGCGATGAACGACTGCTGGATACTCTTACACCGGATGAAAAAATCGCCATGAAAAAATCCATGGAGCAGGCGGTGAATGAACGCGAAGAAATACAGGCTCTGCTCGCGCAGATACGCGAACGGCTGGAAACCATTCCAAAGCCGAAGGAAACTTGATTTTGAAAACAGCCCCCAGTGTTCTGGAGGCTGTTTTTATTTTTGCATTTGATAGGCAGCGATGCTGAAGGCCATCGCCACGTTGAACGATTTCTTCTCGCCGCGCATTGGGATAAAAAAGATCTCATCACAGTGATCGAGCAGGGCCGGGTCAATACCGGTCACTTCACTGCCGAGGACCAAAACGATCGGTTGATTCGGCCCGGGTGCAGACATCGATTGAATGGATGTTGCGCGCTCATCGGCCTCGAGCGCCCAGATACACCAGCCTTCTTTCTTTAGTTCCTCCATCAGTTTCAGCGCGTCCTTATGGTACGACCATGTGACTGAATCTTCCGCGCCGAGCGAAGTCTTGGTAACGGCCGCATGATCGGGTGTCGGTGTGATGCCGCACAGGTAGGCATGTGAAAATGCAAAGCCGTCCGCGCTGCGCAGGATCGAGCCGACGTTCCATGCGGATCGAATGTTATCGAGAAGAACAGCACACACCCCGCTCCTTGCAGGAGAGGGGAGGAGGCTCAGGCCTGCTACGGAGCGACTCGGCTTGGGTTCAAAAACCAGTTCCCGGCTGAGCAGGAGGCGGGTCTCGCCCATGCAACTGGGGCAGCGCGTGCCGAAATCATGTCCATCGGTCAGTGGATAACGCAAGCCGCATGCGGTGCAGACTCTGATTTGAAAGGTCTTTGTTGCCATCCAGTCATTATACATGCTACAATTTATTCATGCATCGCGTGGTTCCTGAGCTCATCGTTGAAAAATGTCGTAACGGCGAATCGAAAGGGGAATTCGAGGCGGTGAGTTTATTTTTGGATTTATCGGGTTTTTCCAGCATGACCGATACGCTTATGCAGCACGGGCAGAATGGGGCGGAGGTGCTGGCAAACCTGATGCATGGCGTTTTCGACCCGTTGGTGGAAAATATTTTTCAGCATGGCGGCAAGATCGTCAGCTTCGCGGGCGATGGCCTTATGGCATTATTTCCCGTGGAGGCGGATGAGAAAACCGTGGCGCTGCACGCGCTCGCTGCGGCCTGGACGATTCAAAGTACCCTGTTGACCAACCCTGCCCGTCAGACCGATTACGGCAATTTTCATTTCTCAGTGAAGATCGGCATTTCGCTGGGCTCAGTTTCTTGGGGCATTTTGCGTTCAACGGGCGGCTCGATTGCCACCTACTACTTTCGCGGCTCCGCTGTGGACCAGGCCTCGCAGGCTGAACATCGGGCCCGGGCCGGACAGATCATCCTCACGGAGAGGATCTGGACGTTGCTGCGAGCCGAGTTACAGACTACGCCGCACGTTTCTTTCCACCGCCTGGACGGGTTCGCCGTCACATTACCGGACCCAACTCCGATCGTTTTCCCCGAAGTTGACCTGGAGATCTCGCGGCTCTTTATGCCGGAAGAAGTCATCACACAAAATGTGCAGGGCGAATTCAGGCAGATCGTCAATCTATTTATGCGCTTTCCGGATTTGTCCCATGTGGAGCTGCAGAAACTCTCTGAGGTTGTTTTTGAGCTGCATGACCAATACGGAGGCCTGATCAACCGCCTGGACTTTGGCGATAAGGGCTGCAACATGCTCATCTTATGGGGCGCGCCGGTGACGTATGAAAACGATATCGGTCGGGCGCTGAATTTTATTCTGGACCTCAAAGCACGCGTGGGTTTTCCAGTAACTGCCGGGGTAACGTATTACATTGCACACGCGGGATATTTGGGCAGTAGCATGTGTGAGGACTATACGTGTTATGGCTGGGGCGTGAACCTGGCTTCACGCCTCATGATGTCTGCTCCGGATGGGGGCGTTTGGAGCGATGAACGAGTGACGCGCCGAGTCAAGAATCGGTTTGACCTTGAGTATCTCGGCTCACAACCTTTCAAGGGTTTCGCCGCGGAAGAAAAAGTTTACAGCATTCTGGGGCGCAAAGTACAGGAATTATTCTTCGAAGGTGAATTTGTCGGGCGCGAATCTGAACTCCCACGCCTGATCGACTGTGTCCAGCCGTTGTGGCAGGGCCGGTTCGCGGGACTCACCGTGGTCTGGGGCGATGCAGGCGCGGGCAAGAGCAGATTGATCTATGAACTCAAGGCGTCATTATCACAGCAGAGAAAAAGTTATTTGTGGGCGCTCTGTAATGCAGACCAGATCCTGCGACATTCGTTCAATCCCTTTAAGTATTGGCTTCTTCATTATTTTGAGATCGACTCCGAGATGGATGATCGTGCGCAAGTCCAGGCTTTCGACAGCACATTAAGTCGGTTAATCGAAGACACCTCTGTTCCTGAACTTGCGAATGAATTGGACCGGCTCCGTTCCGTGCTCGGCTCGCTCATTGATCTGCATTGGGCCAATTCTTTCCATGAGCAGTTAGATGCAGAAGGTCGTTATAACAATACGTTGAACGTACTCGTCGCATTGCTCAAGGCAGAGAGTCTGCGGCAGCCTGTTGTCCTGGTGATCGAAGATGCACATTTCTTAGACGATGACTCGCAGGCCTTCCTGCCTCGCCTGAAGCGTGCCTTCACCGCCGGGAATAATCAATATCCGGTTGCCATTCTCGTGTGTGCGCGACCTGGGAACACTGAATCATTTTTGGATGTGTCTTTGGTGGACCAGTCGATTGATCTCGCCGGGCTTTCTTCGCAGGCCCTATTCCATTTGGCCGAGATTTATCTTGGTGGTGCTGCATCACAGGATCTGATCCATTTGCTGGAGGCGCGGTCCGAGGGTAATCCATATTTTGCCGAACAAATTCTGATCTATTTGAATGAGGAAAATTTGCTCGAAATGAGTGCTGCCGGCTGGCGTCTGACGCGGCGGATGCAGGAAGCCGCGCTGCCTACAGATATACGTGCGCTTTTGGTTGCCCGCCTGGATCAGTTGCCGCGCCGCGTCCGAGACGTGATCCAGACGGCTTCGGTGTTGGGCAGGGAATTTTCAGTGCAACCCCTGGCGGAAATGGTGCTGGATAAATCATACCTCCAGCGTGAAATTGCCGAGGCGGAGCAGGCCCACGTCTGGCTGGCCAGCAGCCCGTTTCATTATTTTTTCACGCACGCCCTATTGCGGGATGCTGCCTATAGCATGCAAACACATGCCAGCCGAACGGAACTGCACGCTCTGGCGCTGGCTGCCATGGAAAATGTGTATGAGCAGGAGGTACATCATCATTATGGCGAGCTGGCCTATCATGCAGAGCGGGCGCTTCTGGCGGCCAAGGCATTCCACTATTTACGCCATGCCGCGAAGACTGCTGCGGACGCCTACCAGAACAGTCAGGCCGTGGACTTTTACACACGGGCACTCGCCTTCGTCGCGCCGGAAGATCTGGCTGGTCAATTTGACCTTTTGGCGGCGCGTGTGGAGTTATTCGCACGCATGGGCAAGCGAGACCAGCAATTGAGAGATTTAACTGCCCTCGAACGTTGGGCCGATGACCTTGAAGATAAGGTCCGCATTGGGAAGACATTGATGCTGCAGTCCGCCTATTACTTTGCCGTTGGAAATTTTTTGAATTCAATTGATTGTGCCCAACGAGCCGAGCTGCATGTCACATCCGGGGTGAATACTGAGATGTCGCTGTTCACCCAAAGCGTCTGGAGCACCGCCTTGCTGCGGCTTGGCCGTTTGGATGAGGCCATGCAGCGCGCCCGCGAAGCACTGGAACGCTCTCGTGCCGCAAAAAATCGAAAAGAAGAAGGCCGGGCGCGCACGGTGATGGGCCTGATTGCCTTGGAACAGAAGACAGCCATTTTAGCCCGAGAGTATTTGATCGAAGCCCTGGAAATTGCCCAGGAAATAAATAGCCCGGAGTTGAAAAATAGAGCATTGACCAATCTGGCTCTCTTTGAAGGCTCCATGTATGGTAACTATCCACTTGCCCGTGAATATTATGAAATGGCCTATCATCTTGCGCGCGAAACGGGCGATCGTACAGCTGAGAGTACCGCGTTGCTAAATCTCGGCTTTATCTCAGGTATCCAGGGAGATTTTGTCGCAGCGCGGCTCTATCAGGAGCAGGCGCTGTTGCTTGCGCGCGAAATTGGGAATCTCCTCCACGAAACATATACGCTGATCAATCTCAGCGCAGTCTGTGGGATGCAAAACGAAAGGGATTTTGCGCTGCGGTACGCCCAGCAAGCGGCGGAATTGGCGAGAACGATTTTAGAACGAAGCGCCGAAGCCTGGGCCATGCTGTATCTCGGACACGCGTGGCTTTTACAGGGTGATTACAGACGGGCCGAATCGGCATACCTTAAGTCTATTGCGATTCGGTCTGAATTAAGTCAACCATCACTGTCGATGGAACCAATAGCGGGACTAGTACAAACCTATTTGGGGTTGGATGATGTGGAAGCCGCCTTGCGTGAGACAGAGAAAATACTCTCTTTCCTGGAAAGTGGCATTACCCTGGACGGCGTGGAAGAGCCGCTGCGAGTCTATTATGTTTGTTACCTGGCCCTTCAAAAAATTAATGATCCGCGCACTGATATGATCCTGAAGACAGCCAGGCAGCTTCTGGAAACACAGACCTCAAAATTTCGCACAGCGGCCGAGCGGGATCGATACATTGAAAATGTTTCATGGCGGCGTGCGATCCGCGATGCGGCCTCCGCGGATCAAAATTAAGGTGCGCCGCCGATACCCGGATCTCCATCTGTTAATTCAAAAGTGTCGTTGAGGATCTCTCCTGTGTAATAATATGGATTCCCATTTCCATCAAAGATTACCAATTTTGAATTCCCTAAAATACCCGCCAGGCCCTGAATCGTGACCTTGTATTTCTGATTAATATATTGTCCGTTTTTCTTGATGGCGAAATTATTGTACCAGCGAATGGCGGTACCGTCGTTCATCTGGGTTGGCAGGCCGTCCACACTGAGTTTGTCCACCCCATAATCGCCTTCTTCCTCGATATCGATATCAACGTCGTATTCGGTCGCCTTGTCTTTCTGGATCTTGAACCTCTTGTTATTCGATTTTTGAACTTTGCCGGGAACTACAATTTTATTTTGGTCCGCCATTTTTACGCCTCTCTTCGGTGTTCGTGATTATACTCTCAAAATGCGCTACCTTATTTTCAATAAACCCTTTGGGGTTCTATCGCAGTTTACGGATGAAGGCACGGGGCATCCGACTCTCAAAGGCTACATCAACATTCCCGATATTTACGCTGCCGGGCGATTGGATCGCGACAGTGAAGGCCTCTTATTGCTCACGGATGATGGAGTGCTGATCAAAAAACTGACGGATCCGAAGAGTCGTGTCGAAAAAACGTATTGGGTGATGGTGGAGGGTCAACTGACCGAGGACAAATTGACTCAGCTCGCGCGCGGGATTCATCTCAAAGATTACACGACTCTTCCCGCCAACGTCCGCATCATTCCCACCCCGAATCTGCCAGCCCGGCCCAAGCCTGTCACTCCGCACGGTCCTACCGCCTGGCTGGAGATCAAATTGCGCGAGGGCAAGAAACGCCAGATCCGTCACATGACCGCTGCGGTGAGCTTATTCACGTTGCGACTCGTCCGTACGGCAATCGGTGAAATCCATCTGGGAGATCTGGAAGCAGGCGCCTGGCGCGAACTCAGCGCAGATGAGATTAAATTGCTCAAGAAGTAAGGGCAGTATAATCATTTCATGCGCATCCGTAGCACGTGTCTGATTGCCAGCCTGTGGGTTTCACTGGCATTCATCCCAACTACACACGCACGGGCAGATTCACCACAACAACCCGAACTGCAGATCAATGCCTATGAGTTAATCAACGCCGTAGATGGCTTGCGGGCGGCCTATGGCCTCGCTCCGTACAGTGTTAGCTCCATATTGATGTTCACGGCCCAAAACCAGGCAGATTTCATGGCCTCCACAGGGCAAGTTACACATTCCGGCCCCGGCGGCGCAACCTTGACGCAGCGTTTGCTTGCAGCAGGATATCCGTTGGATGGGGATCTCTCGTTGGGCGGATTTCGAGCGGAGAATATTACTTCCGGCAACGAGAGCATATCGGCAGAATCCGCGGTGGAGGCCTGGATGGGAGACTCCCTGCACCAGAACACGATGCTGTCCCCATACCTGACAGAAATCGGTGCCGGCGTGGCTCTGGCCAATGGACGTGCATACCTGGTGATCGATTGCGCGCGGCCCACGAACGCATCTGGTGTGCCTTCACCCGATACTTTGGTCTTTGAAAGTGGGACCAGCCTCCCGGCGGGCGATACGTCGATTCCACCTGTCAGACTGAGTACACCCAACGCGGACGGCGAAGTGGTGCATGATGTCAAATACGGAGAAACCCTTTGGCAAATTGCAATCTCGTATGGTGTGAAAATTGACGATATCAAAAAGTTGAACGGTTTGTCCGATAATAGCATTTATCCTGGCAACAAACTTTTGATCAGGATGGAGGCCACAGCGACGCCGGTTCCAGCCACGGTGCTTGCGATCCCTACTGTTGTGGCTCCATCGAGTACCATGACAACCACAGCATTTCGATTTGTGAGCGCGACGATGACATTTACACCGCGTCTGGAGCAAAAGCCCAGCAACGTGATGAACTGGGTCACTGGCATCGTTGCATTGGCAATTTTTGGCGTGGGGGCCATTGCATGGCTGCGCGCTAACTCTGATGTCTCCAAAAGCTGATGAACATCACCAGAAAATTGTTACAATAATTTCTAATACCCGTGTGTTCTGCTGATATACTCCATGATGTATTGTGAAACTCCATGATGTATTGTGAATTATTTCACAATACATCATGGAGATCATTATATGGGTGAACTTCGAATCGATGCTTTATTGCCAGCAGAAATGGCGACGCGGGCCGAATTTCTCGGCGTGCGTAAGGCTGAAATGCCTTTTCTCAAGATGTTCATGCTGGCTGTCCTGGCCGGCGCTTTTATTGCTCTGGGTGCAATCTTTGCCACGACGGTGAGTGCCGGCAGCATGGCAATCACGACGCCGGCCGGCGAGCCAGCGTTTGGTGCAGGGCTTCCCTACGGTCTGACACGACTCTTTGCCGGAGTGGTATTTAGTCTGGGTCTGATCCTCGTTGTGGTCGGTGGTGCAGAGTTATTTACCGGCAATAACCTGATCGTTATGGCCTGGGCCAGCGGCAAGGTGACCACCCGGGCGCTGGTCCGAAATTGGGCCATCGTTTATTTCGGGAATTTTGTCGGCGCGCTGGGAACGGTCGTGTTAATGTTCTTTAGCCGCCAGTATACATTTGGGTCCAATGTGGTTGGCATCACTGCCTTGAAGACAGGTGTGGCGAAAGTAGAGTATACATTTCTTCAGGCTGTGGCCCTGGGGATTCTATGCAACGGACTGGTGTGCCTGGCAGTCTGGCTCACATATAGCGCGCGCAGCACCATTGATAAGATTGCAGCGATTGTCTTTC
>OELG01000287.1_pt3 | contig 10885 bp, 5 predicted proteins | sample 1503541 | NCBI WGS metagenome assembly OELG01 (sample SAMEA104379617, study PRJEB20068) | metagenome | biome: 1000743; feature: 77; material: 1998 | place: USA | collected 2012 | depth 25 m | reverse complement strand
TCAGCGTGGATTTACCGCTGCCGCTTGCGCCGATCACCCCGAGCATTTCACCGCGCGCCACCTCCAGGTCAAGGCCCTGCAGCGCCATCACTTCCAGGTTGGCGACCTTGTAGATTTTGACCAGCGAATCGCAGCGGATGAGGACGTCATCGGTCATGGCGCGACCACCGCCTGGCCTTCGCTCAGGCCCTCCGTGATCTCGATCCGATCGTCGTCTACGATGCCCACTTTGACGTCCACGCGGCGTTCCTCCCCACCATCCCGGACGATGACAAAATACCGGCCATCGAATTCATGGACAGCCTGCAAAGGCAGCCAAAGAGCATCGGCTTTCTGTTCCAAAATGATGCGCATACCAGCCATATCTCCAACCTCATATCCCAACTGCGCCGGAGCCTGATCCAGTTGCACCTGCACGGATCCATCGGTCGATTCGGTATCCGCGTTACCGTAGGGATAGGGCAGCGCCCGGATCATCCCTTCGACGTCCGGGATGTTTTGCCCGATCGAGCTGACCGTGACCTTCATCCCGATCGCCAGCCGATCCAGATCCTCCGAACCCACAGTTGCGCTCACGACCAGGTCATCCAAATTGGCTACGACAATGATCGGCGTATTGGCTTCGGTTGTAGCCCCTTCGAGGAGCGAGACCGAAAGGACCGTCCCATCCATCGGGGATGTGATGCGCAGTCCATCATAAGTGAAATTGATCTCATCCAATGTGATTTGTGCCAGCTCCACCTCCTGCTCCTGAATGGCGACGTTGATCTTATTTTCTTCGGAGGTCTGCGGAGATTGCAAGCGCGCCAATTCCAACCGAAGCTGCGCAATTTTCAAGTTGGCCTGGGCGCGGCGGAGCGCAAATTCATCCTGACCGGTCTCGAGTTCCGCCAGGAGTTGATCCTTTGTAACCTCATCACCGCGCCGAACATTTATCTTTGCAACGCGCCCGGCTGCGCCAAAAGCCAGCTCCTGCTTGTCGACCGGCCCAATCCGGCCGGTGAATATCAACTCACTGACCAGCTTACCGCGCTGTACCTGGTACGCTGGCTTTTCGGCAATGATCGGAAGGGGAATGGCTGTCGGTGTGGCTTGCGCGGAGTTCGCCGATGTGCCAGAACATGCGGCGAAAAGCGACGAGTACATCAGGTAAATCAAAAGAATATGTAACAGACGAGTCCAACGATTCGAGCGCAGCATACAGGTCACTTTCTTTTTTCCTCGGGGGTGAGTATGGCAACAGAATATGCCGCCAGATTGAAATCCGCAGCCAGTGCAGCGCCGCTCAAGTGATCGAAAGAAGGCCCGGACATGTGAACAGCACATTCTGTGGAATTATGGTTGATCGTAATATAGACTTCGTTGCCTCCCCGCCGCACGCGTTTGCAAATCTCGATGCCGGGTTCGGTGACGTACGTAGTAACGTTGGCAGTTTCGAGGATGTTCGCCATGAGCGTTTGTTGGGCAGGCTCATCCAGGTAGGCTCCGACATAATACACGCGACCCCTGCCGTACTCATTCACGCTGATCGCGATCTGGTCATCCAGCCAACCGTTCGATTTGCCATAGCGCGCGAGGACTTGAGCACTTTGCTTCCCCGTCAGTGCAAGCCGTTCAGCCCAAAGGTCCGCTTTGCCTTTGAACCAATTGCCATGAACCGGTACCGAATCCATCAGAGCATAATAATCCTCCACCTCCACGCCAGCCATTGCTGCCAATCCGCCTGGTTGTCGCTGTGGCAGCAGTGCATTATATTGATCCTTCATCCCAGAGCGGATCGTCAGGACTAAGTGTCCTCCTTGCGCGACATACTCTTGCAGCGTTTCCACCATCGTCTGATTTTGGATCAGTAAAGCCGGCGCAATCACCAGCTTGTAATCTGCCAGTTTTTCGATATCCGTCAGACCTTTAGCGGAAACTACATCCGCAGGCACGTTCAGCGATGCCAACGGACGGTAGTAGAGCGTAAACAGCTTTTCATAATCGAAGTCGCGATGATGAGGCTGCCAGCGAGTCGACCATAAGTTGTCATAATCGTTTAGCATGGCTACACTGGCTTTGATCTCCGAGCCCGCCAGGATCGGCGAAACGATTGCAAAGTCCTTTCCCAGCAGCTGAGCCTCCTCGTAGAAAGGGCGCGGTGTGCCGGATTGATCCACCAGGGTACCATGCAATTGTTCCTGCCCGCCTAGCGCCGAACGCCACTGCCAGTATAGGATCGCATCGGCTCCGTGCGCGACCGCGTGCCAGGCCATCGTCCGCGCTTCGCCTCGATTCAGGGATGAGTTGATCGGCTTCCAGTTGATGCTGCCGGGCTGGGTCTCGATCAGCCAGAAATTTTGTCGCTTGAAGCCGCGCACGAGATCATGGAGCACACCCGAGGACAAATAGTCATGATGCCCCATCCCCACGTACCAATCCCAGGAGGCGATATCCAGGTCGTCGCTCATGATGTAATGGTCATAGCCATCGAACCAGCGCATAAAATTGTGTGTGATCCAGACTCCCTCGGGGAGATATGGCCGCAGGTTGTCGATCTGGAGACATTGAAACTTGCGATAGCTCTCTGTGATGAAATGTTTGAATTCAAGCATTAACCCAGGATTGTGCGCCCCGATGGGAATCGGAATTTGTTCCCAGTCTGAGTACGTCTGACTCCAGTAGCTGGTTGACCAACGCTCGTTGAGCGCATCCAGGGAACCATATTGAACCTGTAAAAAATTTTGAAAGCGACGCCGGCAGCGATCACAGTAGCAGACGCGATGGAATTCATTATCGAGCTGCCAGCCGATCACGTTGGGATTCGAACCAAAGCGTTCGGCCATAGCCTTCACGATCCGCGCCACCGCCGCGTGAAAGTCAGGCGAGTTAACACAATAGTGACAACGGTTGCCAATCTGAGCGCGCCGCCCGTATTCGTCCACGGCCAGAAAGTCGGGATGTTGAGTCGCTAACCAGGCTGGCGGACCAGCTGTCGGTGTGCCGAGCACGGATGAAATCCCAGCCGCGGCCAGCTGAGCGATGGCGCGTTCCAGCCAGTCGAGATGCAACGTCCCCGCGGACGGCTCGAGACTCGACCAGGCAAACTCGCCCAGCCGCGCGACCGTCATGCCTGCTTCTCGCATCAAGCGGATATCTTCGGGCCAACGTTGCTCCGGCCAATGTTCCGGGTAGTAAGACGCGCCAAGATGGAGTCGGGAAGCGGAACGGAAAGAAGTGGTCATTATCTAATCCTTACGAGTTTACGGCGCAGCGCTGAGGTGATGGTGGAAACTTCAGCCGCGACGATGATCAGGGTGAAGATGATTGCCAGATTGAGCATCGACTGATCGGAAGTAAGCGGAATGAGCGGCGGCAGGGGAATCCCTTTTTCGCCTGTCACGCGGAAGTAAGGCACGAAAAATTGTGAAGCGAGAAGTCCAATGAGTGCACCGGCCAGCGCGCCGAAGGCTGCCAGGAAGGTGTATTCCATCACTACTTGCGTAACGATCTGACGATGCAGTAATCCAACGGCATGCAGCACCGAGAACCGGTACATACGGTCGCGCAGTGAAGCATAACTATAGAGCAGCAATCCCAGAATCGCCATCGTAGCGGATGCCAGAAAGCCAACGGTCAACGTGCCGAAGATGCCCACGCGTTCCAACTGCCCGCGCTCCTCGGCGATCAGGATGCGGGCATCCTGACCGACACTTGGAACCAGATGGACAGTGCCCGGTAGTGCATTGCGAATATCCGCCTCACTGGCTGTCGGCTGAATCTTTAACCAGATATCATGGATCGGTATGAAGCCAAACAGGGATGTGAGTTGATCCAGGTTGCCAACCACAGTGATGCTTTGGTCCTCGTACACGGTCGGGAAATAGTCGAAAACGCCGACGACGGTGAAAAGAGATTTGGTCTTAAAAATATCGGTAGCATCTACTTGAATGGAGATCTGATCGCCAATTTGAAGCGCATTTTCCGTGAGGAAATTTTGCGAAACCAGGATGCCATCAGGAGCCAGCGCCAGCCGATTCATCAAACCGCCCAGCGGCTCCGGCGCGAAGTCGGAGCGCCACCAGGCCACGAGCGGAAAATCCAGGCGATCGATGGCCATGAAGCGCGCCAGAATTTCTTCCCCTCCGGGCAGAATGATGCGGGAGGGATAATCGCCCACCCGAGTGGCGTTTAACACGCCTTCCACGTTGCTAAATTCCTGCGGCGCGGCAACCCAATTGCCGTCTGAAATGCCCACGTCTCCGGTCACCGGTAGAGGGGTGAAGGTCATGTCTGCACCCGCGCGGTAATACATACGGTCCACCAGCCATTGATCGAGACTCGTGGCCATCGAAAGCGTGTAAATGCCCATCGATAACGAGATGATCACCAGCAGCAGCGGGCTGACGTATTCATGGCTTTGCCTTCCCAGTTGTCGCAATGCCAGATGGGCAGTCAGCCAGGGTGTGCGGTTTGCCAACACATCCAGCAGGCGCATCGATACCGAAAACAATCGCATGGTCACGAGGGTCGCGGTGACGATAAATAACGCTGGAACGACAACGAGCAGCGGGTCCTGATACAGATCCTCAGGTCGTCGTGTAATTACGCTCGCCAGTGTGCCGCGCTCGCGCATTTGCATGTACGTGTAATAGGTGGGGATCAGGAGGAGAAAATCCAGATAATAACGATACCAGAATGGTCCCTGGGACGGACGCGCCCATTCGTGCTCCTCGGTCACGATGCTCTGACGGCTGGCACGCACGATGGGCCACAGACGCGAGAAAAGCGAGACGCTCAAAGCCAGGAGCGTCAGCGGAAAGCTAAATCCCTGCATCGAGACGGGCAGCGGCGCCCGACCCGTAAACGTCAGGAAGCTGGCGGTATAACCCATCAGCCAGGCGATCAACAAACCAAAAAGGATTCCCAATGGGTAACCGATGACGAACAACAGCAACTGCTCCAGCAAAGTCAGCCTGAGGATGCCTGAGAGGCTCATCCCGCGGCTGGTCAATAAAGCAGTTTCCTTGCTTTGCCATTGCGCGATGATCGACGAAATGAGCAGGAGGAAGTAAAGCAGAATGGCAAGCGCCGGCAGGTTATAACCGAGCAGGATGATCGTCAGGATGTCGCTGCGTTGAACGAAATCCTGTAGAGGCGTGAGAGGCGGCGTATTGAGCTTTACATCCGGAAGGAATGTGGCGATCCGATCCTGGCCACGTTGGAACCCGACCAGATAGGAAGCGCTATCTTTGGGAATTAACTTGTGTTCATCGAGAACGACATACCAACTGGCCTCGCGTGAACCGGAAGGGACCATCGGCTGGATAAATTTAACGTAATCGTTTCGACGCACGAGCAGGGAACTCTTCAGCTCCCGGTCCGGATCGATAAACCAATACTCGGCCTGTGGATCTTTCGCGTGCCAGAGGCCTGCCACTCGAATCATGACCGGATCAACCGTTGTATTTGGACGCACGATCAAGTGATCGTCGATTTGAACGCCCATCTCCTGCGCGAGGCGGTCGTGCATCCAAATGTCGAGAACCTCTCCAGAGGTATTGTCATCATCGAGGGGAGTCCCCGCATCGAGTTCCATATGACGGGCGATATCTGCCATATAGATGATGCTGACACTGGCAAGCAAATCACGGCCTTGTCCATATAGATCACTACCTGGCACTGGCTGTAACAGCATCGTGCCGCTCGAAATTTCAAGACTGAGTTGACGCAATGGCAATCCCACTTCGGAGGACATTGCATCGCCAATTTGGCTGGATATCCTTTCCGAATCCTGTAACGTGAGTGGAACTCGCGCAGATGGAAATACGTACACATTCGTCGAGAACGGCGGCCTGCCGGTCTCGCGGCTGAACTCGGCCAGATTCTGTTCAAGGATCACTCGATCCACTGCCTGGGAGAAAAAGGAGGCGTTCGTCACCAATCCCACCGATAATATGATTCCAAGCAGGGCCAGCAGGACCAGCCCGCGGTGATACTGCTGACGGCGCGCGATCAGCAGGAAAAATCCGGGGAGCCGGTCAAGCAAATCCGTTCGAGAAGGTTGTTTGGATTCTGAATCAGCAGTCGACATGAATGTCTTATTCTGCAAAATATTGTTTCAGTTTATGCCATCACTCATCCCTGTTCCCGCAGCACCGAAACGCCATACGGAGGCATTTTCACAACCTCATTAACCACGGTGTTTCTGAGCAAATCCAAATACGGTTGTGTAATCGGAACTTCCTGCGTTTCATCTGTATGATTCAACAGGAACAGCAGTCGTCGATCGCCCTGCCAACGCTCTGTCACTTCGACGCCCAATGGCGCGGCGAGTGCCGAGTGCAGATCAGCCGACTTCAAGACCCAGTCCAAAATAGTATCAGGCAATGCGTCATCTCCCAGCGTTCCCACGTAGATGGCTTTGCCCTGTCCATGATGGTTGAGGGTGATGGCGGGGGCGCCGGAAAAATACTCACCCTGGTACGTCGCTAACGTTTGCGCGGTCGTTGTTCGGAGCACATCAAACCACAAGCGGGATTGGGCAGTTTGGATTTCCTGGTCCGGAAAGGTTAATTCGAGCGGTACGGTTGCATCAGCCGGCTGTACATCGTACTCGTCCACTTCCACGCCGCAAATATCCGCCAGCAATCCTGGCAGATATTGATTCACGATCGCGTTCGCCTCATCTTTGACGCCTGAGCGCGCAGTGGCGATCAGCGTCCCGCCATTTTGAACGAAACTGCGCAGACTATCAGCTGTCTCATCAGGAAGAATATACAATGCCGGAGCAATGACCAGGCGATACTGGCTCAAATCCGCACCGGGAGGCACGATGTCCACTCCGATATTGCGAGCGTGCAGTGCTTTGTAATAACTGGTGAAGAGGGCGGGATACTTGAAGTCATTGTGGTTGGGCTGGATCTGAAAAGCCCAACGCGTATCGTAGGATAGTATCATCGCGACCGGGTTGCGATTCTCTGCTCCCAGAAATTGTTCGCCCAGGCGTTGCATTTCTTCACCGATCAACTTCAGTTCCTCATAGCGGCGACCGGGCTGACCGTGATGGTACAACACGCCATGCCAGAACTGTTCGGTGCCAAAGCGCGCCGTCCGCCAGCGGAAGTAGATGATGGCATCGGCCCCATGCGCAATGGCCTGGTACGTCCATAGGCGCATCTCGCCAGGGCGCGGAGTCATTCCCACGGTTTGCCAGCCACCGGACCCGGATTGCTCTTCCATCACCCAGAATGGTTTTCCTTTGAAGCCGCGCGTTGTATCGTGACCGAGAGCAAGATACGCAGAGTCTGCTTCCTGCGCGAGACGCCAGCCAGTACGTGGATAATTATCCCACGACACAAAATCCAACGGCTTGGCCAGATCGTAATAATTGATCTGATCGAAGCCGAAGCCCATGAAGTTATGCGTAATAAAATTCGTAGGGCAGATCTGCCTGAGGATATCCACTTGTTCCTGTTGAAAACACGTGAACGTATCTGACATGAAACGGCGGAAGTCGAGATCCAGCCCGGGGTTGGGAACGCCGCCGCTCTCCAACGGCACGGGAATCTGTGACCATTCTGTATAAACGTGACTCCAAAAGGCTGTTCCCCAGGCCTCGTTGAGTTTCTCCAGCGTGCCGTGTCGGCCCCGCAGCCAGTTCTGGAAACTTGACTGGCAGATTGAGCAATAACAACGGCCATTCAATTCGTTGTCAATCTGCCAGCCGATCACGGCAGGATGATCCGCATAGTGGTTCGCCATGGCGCGTGTGATCATGCGGCCGCGCTCGCGATAACCGGCATGCGTGGGACAAAATTCGCAGCGGTTGCCGTACGTGAGGCGACGGCCATGCTCATTGACCTTGTACGCATCTGGCAGCATGGCCATGACCCACGGAGGCGCGGAGGCCGTGGGCGTGCCGAGAATGACCTGGATGCCGCGCTCGTGCAGAATCTCGATGGCGCGATCCAGCCAGTCAAAGTCGAAGCATCCGGGATGAGGTTCCAGGAAACTCCATGCAAATTCGGCCAGGCGCACTACATTGACACCAGCTTCCGCCATCAAGCGGGCGTCTTCCGGCCAGCGTTCCTCGGGCCATTGTTCGGGGTAGTAATCAACACCAAAGTGGAACATATGCATTCTCCTTCATTTCCATCCTTCGACTACGGCTTCGCGAAGTACGCTCCGCCTCCGCTCAGGACGGAAACGTTTTTAGAACTCACCGTCGATTTTCATCCGGGTTGTTTCCGAGAGATCATCCTGATTGGTGATCGGTTTGAGTTTATACGCGAATCGATAGATGCCAGGGTAGAGCCGAAATTCGTTGTGTACCTGTGCTAGCCAGCCATCGTCGCCGCCCACGCCCATATGCCAGCCGTCCAGATGCAGGATCACTTCCTCACGCGGACGAAGCGCCACGATGTGTTTGGCCTCGGCCAGGTCAGGAATCGAATAATGCAAGGCATCGAAGTGCAATTTGTCGAGGCCGCTGAACAGCAATCCATTTCCTTCCGGGTCGGTCAGCGCCAGCCAGCGCGTGTCCTCGTGGCCGCCGCATTCGCCGGGGTAAACGTAAGGCGTGAATTGTTCGGTCACGGTGCTTTGATAACGGCCGACCGCGGCGCCGAGTTTGCGATCCACATAGTTCTCGTGCGGACCGCGTCCATACCAGGTGAGGTTTTCCATTCCTGTTGGCAGAATCATTTCCACGCCAATCCGGGGCATGAAAAACTTCCACGTATCGCGCCCCAGCAACTGGAGCCATTCCATGGCCTCGGGCGGCACGAATGCGGGACGCTCGTGGACCGTCACCGTGTTGATGACCGAGATTTCACCGTTCCCAAATACCCGGTAGATGATTTCGCTGTCGAATCCTGCCGCCTGATCTGGGGCACACAGTTGCGCTTGGACACGTATCGCAGCCGTTTTTGGATTGAGCCGAACCGCTTCGAACGACGTTACCGTGCGTTCCAGCTGGTCCAGGCCGGCGGCGCGCCATTTGTGGATCGGCGCGGGTGGATTGCCCATCAACAGGTCGATGTCGGTGGGGGCACGAAAGTAGTTCTCGCGCGGACCCGACTTCAGCAACTCCCGCCCGTGGGCCTGGTAGTTTGTAATGATTCCCTCGGCTCTGTGGAACACCATCTGGAATTCTGCACCGGTGACTGTTACCTGATGATTCCCTTCTTGCAAGGCCAGGTCAGGCAGAGCTGAAAGCGGGATGACCGTCTTCGGCGCTACAGGAAACAAGAGGGGGAACTGTTCCCAGGCCACCTCGTGTCCCTTGCCGGCCCAGGCCATATCCGCCGCCAGAACGAAGCGAATCTTCAGATGATACTCCGCGCCTGGTTGGAGGACTTTGGGCACCTGAAAAGGAATCAACAACTCGCCTTTTGCTCCCGCGGCGATGTCCACTGGTGGTAGATTTCCCTCCTGAATCGTGCAGCCATCTTCGGCGAGTTCCCAATGGATATCCAGATGACCCAGACTCAAGGTGTGGTACTTGTTCCGAACGATGAATCGTCCTTTGAGGACGTCCACCGCTTCAATCCCCACCGGAGCCTGAACCTTCTTTACTTCAAATGCTCCCGGGTGCGGCTGCAGGTCTGGTCCCACAATGCCGTTACAGCACATCTGTGGATCTTCGTTGGGCTGGCGATAATTAAAATCCCCACCGAAGTCGCCGCCGTAGGCCCAATACTTCTGGCCTTGTTCATTTGTGGCCAACAGCGCCTTGTCGTTCCAATCCCAGATGCAGCCTCCCTGAAAGCGCGGGAAGGCATCCACCATATCCCAAAACTTGAAGAAGTTGCCTGTGCTGTTTCCTTTGGCATAAGCATACTCACACATGATGATCGGGCGTTTCTCATTCGCGTCCGCCAGCACCTGTTTCATCATATCCAGGTTGGGATACATCACCGAATAGACATCACTCACATCCTGCCCGGGACGACCGCTTTCGTAGTGCACCAATCTCGTGGGATCATAGGCCTTGATCCAGGCAGTCATCGCGGCGTGGTTTGTACCACAGCCCGATTCATTCCCCAGCGACCAAAACAGAATGGACGGATGATTTTTGTCACGCAATATCATGCGAGTGGCGCGCTCCATATAAGCATGCAGCCAGAGCGGATCATTGCTGAGATCGTCCCACACTCCGTGCGTTTCGATGTTGGCTTCATCGATCAAATAGATCCCGTATTCATCACACAAGTCATACCAAAGTGGATCATCCGGATAATGACTCGTGCGGACGGCGTTGAAGTTGAGCTGCTTCATCAGCTTGATTTCGGCGCGCATGTCCTCCTCGGTGAGCGCGCGTCCGCGTTCGGGATGGTGCTCGTGGCGGTCTACGCCGCGCAGCACAAGGCGTTTACCGTTGAGAAGAATTACGCTGTCTTTGATCTCCACCTGGCGGAAGCCGACGCGGCAGCTTTCAAAATCCACGGCCGCGCCTTGCGGATCTTTTACCGTAAGCACAAGGCGATAAAGATAGGGCGTTTCCGCGGTCCACTTTTGCGGATTCTCAACCAGCTGTGAAATGACCGCTCGTCCCATTTTGATGCCTCGCTGGTGGAGCACCCGGTCGTTGAAATGAGCAGCTAACGGCGAGGAGAAGATTGGTTTTCCTTCGGCATCATACAACCTCGCTTCAACAGACCACGCAGACAATCCTGTCACTTGAGTCATCTGCGCTTCGATGTAGAGGGTGCCGTCTTCATGACGATTGTCTAACTCTGTGCGAACGATGAAATCTTCGAGCGCGACGCGTGGTTTGTTATAGAGGATGACATCCCGTTGAATGCCGGAAAGCAGCCACATATCCTGATCTTCGAGATATGACCCATCGCTATAACGCATAACTTGTACTGCGATGGTATTCTCGCCGGCCCGCACGTATGGC
>OELG01000304.1_pt1 | contig 11023 bp, 9 predicted proteins | sample 1503541 | NCBI WGS metagenome assembly OELG01 (sample SAMEA104379617, study PRJEB20068) | metagenome | biome: 1000743; feature: 77; material: 1998 | place: USA | collected 2012 | depth 25 m | reverse complement strand
GCCAGGTGCTCCGCAAGTTTCAAATGCCCGGCAGCCGCCTCACACGCGGAAGACATGCGATATTGCTTTGAGACGAGATTATCCGCCGCCATCTGTTGGATTTCTGAAGCAGTCTTCAATGCCAGGTGCAGGTTATCTTCGTTGCCTTGTGCCAGGTGGAGGATCATGCTGACGAGACCTAAACCTGCCCGCCCAATGTCGTAGACTGTTTGATCTGCCAGGGGGCGCGCCTGATCCAGAACTGCCCAGGCTTCAGCATAGTTCCCCATCGCGTTCTGAATCTGGGCGATGCGCAGTAACGGAAAGAGCCGACCGGTTGATTCCTCCCAACGGCGCAGCGTTTGCTTTTCCAATTCCAAACCAGCTTCGTAATCACCGAGATAGAGCGCCTGGATTTGCCCGCAAAACATGAGGGCATTCCCTTCCGCATCGTAGTCGCCAATCTCGCGGCTCAGCCGCAATCGTTTCTGTTCATACTCGGTCAATTGGCGATAGTAATCGCCATCCCGCTCGTATTGCTCGCCCAGTGCATTGAGCAAAACAATTTCGATGGCCTTGTCATCCAACGTCTCCGAACGTGTGAGAGCTGCTTTCAGGTATTCGCGGCTGCGCCGCAAATCATCCATGCCGTAGGCGCCACCCAGATCCAGCAGCAGCCGCACTTCTGTCTTGAGATCATCCAGCTGACGGGCCAGCGCGAGGGCCTGTTCAGCCAATTCCTTCCAGCCGCGATCGTTCAAAGCAAAGCGGATATTTGAAATGCGAGCCAGGCTTTGCAGTTCACGAGTCAGGTCGCCTGTCTGGCGGGAAAGTGTCAATGCCTCCTCAGCCATTTGCAGCCCAGGCAGCAGATCCTGGCGATTATCGGTCAGGGTATCGGCCCGCGCCAGCAATGCATCGATCAGCCAGATCGGGTCGTCGTTCATTTCGCGCGCCAGCGAGAGAAGTGCCCTGGCATCGTTCCGACTGGCTTCCAGTTGTCCCAGCCGGGTGTGGACCTCGCGTCGCCCGTTCAGCACTTCAAAACGCTGCGTTTGAATGGAGCGCAGTTGTCCATCAGACCCGGGCTCGGCCTGGATGCGATCCAACAATTCCATGGCCCGGCTGTAACGTTCGATCGCCTCGACATTGGCATAAAAGGTACGGGCATGTTCCGCGGCCAGAACCGTATAGAACAATTCCTTCCTGAGCTTGCCCGCGCTGCCATAATGGTATGCCAGCATCGCATCGTAGCCTTCCAGTGTATCGGGATTGACAGACTTTTCGAGATATTCAGCAACCTTCAAATGATAGCTGGCTCTCTGAGCGCTCAATAGACTTTCGTATGTGGCATCGCGGATCAGCGGTGATTTGAAGGAATACTGCATGCCCAGCTCCGGAATGCGTCCGCTTTCCTGGATGAGCTGGTTGCGCTGCAGGGCTGCCAGGTCTGACTTCAATGTTTGCGAATCACCGAGCAAATCCTGTATCATGTTGGACCAGAATATCGGTCCGATCACAGCCGCGATCTGGAGCACCAACCGTTCATGGCTGGAGAGTCGATCGATATGCGATAACAACAGTCGCTGAAGGCTGTCCGGCAGATCGAGTGTCGTCACCGTGCGCGTCACACGCCATGGGCCATTGTCTGATTCACGTATCAGAATCCCCTGGGCGATCAGCGCCCGTATGAGCTCTATAATGTAATAGGGATTGCCTTCGGAGTTGCTGATGATCAACTTGCGCGTTTCTGCAGGCAGAGTCTCCGAGCCAATCAATTGATTGATCAGCTCCATGCTTTGCGAGATCGTCAGCGGCGGTAAATCCACGCGGGTCAGCCGGTGGGGATACTCGACCTCGAGTGAAAGATATAACTCCCAGACGGATGAATCACGCTCCGGCCGGAACGACAACAGCCAGAGTAGGGCTTCATTATCACAGACCGACAAGCACTGCTTCAGCAGCGCCAGGGAAGAGTCGTCGGCCCAATGCATATCTGAAAACACCAGCACAATCGGACCATTCCTGCTCGATCTCTCGATCCAGCTTCGGACCGCGACGAAGTATCGCTGACGCAATCCTTCACCATCCAGATACCGGATCTTATCTGTAAATGCAGCTTCCAGCGGTAACCCCAGAAAACTTGCCAGATATGGGTAGTGTTCCTCAAATTCATCACCCCATAATTCTTCTGCCAATTGGCGCAGGCGCGTCCGCTTTTCCTCTTTGGAATCGTCGGGCCGCCAGCCCAGCCAGTTGCGGAACAAATCGAGCCACATCGAGTAGGGCCACGTCTGGCTGTAGGATCGGCAGCGTCCCTGTACCCATTTCAGAGTTGTCGCAGCCACCGGCGCGGCCGCGCGACTCTCTTCCAGGAGAGTATCCAGATGCGCGAAATATTGCCGTAATTCATTCAACAGGAACGATTTGCCGCTGCCTTTTTCACCGGTCAGCGTGGCAATATGGCCGCGTCCGTCGAACAGCCCCTCCACACAAATTCGTAACCGATGAAACTCAGTTTCGCGCCCGATATGCGGAAAAGAATCCGGAAAGGCCAGGTCACTGGGTGAATACTTTGCGTCCTCAACCGGCCGGAGAGGTCGATAAACCGGGATTGGCTGACTGACGCCTTTGACCATAATCTCGCCCAATGACTGCCACTCGAACTGTGACTTTATCAAAAGGTACGTGTTCTCGCTGACCAAAACCGTACCGGGTTCCGCCGCGGTTTCCATCCGGGAGGCGATCGACACGGCCAGGCCCATGGCGGTCTCCTCCCATTGCTGACGCGAATTTCCGGTGGCGACGATCACCTCACCTGTATCCACGCCGACGCGCATGCGCAGATTCGCAGCCTCAGGCGTGGGGAGTTCCCGCACATAGCCATCGAAGGCGCGCTGCATGGATAGAGCCGCCAGAATCGCCCGCTCGGGATCATCCTCATGGGCCGCGGTCGCCCCAAAGAATGCCACGAGGCCATCCCCGCGAAACTGGCTGATCTCGCCTCCGAACCGATTAATTTCAGACTCGAGGATGTGGAGGATGCGGTTCATCAATTCGACCCATCCCTCCGTGCCGGTTTTTTCCAATAGATTTGTCGAATCGGTCAGGTCCGTCATGATGACCGTGACTTTACGACGTTCGCCTTCGATGGGATGAACCGTTACGCTGCCTGTGGGCACTTCCGCTTCGCGCTCAGCCGGAGCCGGGAGAGGCTGAAGAACGGCCTCCGCGCTGTCTGACGTTATTCGCGTCCCGCACATGCCACAGAACCGGTAATCGAGAGGATTGCTGAAGCCGCAAACCGAACACGTGATGGTCAGGCGCGTTCCACAGGCCCCGCAAAAATGCATCTCGCGCGGGCTGTCAAAACCACAATTGGGACACTTCATTACGAGATCACCCAAAAACAAAGACACGGCGCAGCCTGACATGCAGGCGCGCCCTGTCCTGTAAATATTTCAGCTATGTTTCCCACACGTAAGGCTATAAGGCGTCCAGGGCCCGGCGGAAGCGCTTGGCAAGTTCCTGCAGGATCAAAATGGACATTTCCACGTCTTCTCGAAGCGCTCCCATAAAATCCCAACGGGTAAGCACGAGGCATGTAGTGGGTTCGCTCGTAACAACGGACGCGGTGCGCAGTCCATCATCGAGCAATGCCAGCTCACCAAAATAATCCATGGGGCCAAAGTTGTTGACGGTTACTTTCACGCCGTCCGAACGTTCCCGTAACGCTTCGGCCTTGCCCGATACGATGATGAAGAACCCTTCGCCGCCCTGGTCCTGGCTGACAATCGCATGTCCGGCGTTATATGTCCGTTCGACCATTCGTTTGGCCAGATGCTCGTATTGACGGTTGTTCAATCCCTGGAACAAAGATACTTTTTGAAGAAATCCGACAGTTTGTTTTAGGTCGCTCATGGTTTTCGCCCTTTCTTTAGGAAGTTACCGCTCGTTTCGTTGATTTAGTAAACCTTTCGAACGGCATTGTAAACCGGAATCGAAATTTGAGGTTTACTTGATTATGCGGCACTAGGTAATTCAGCGATGAGAATTTCAAATGGGGTCATTTCCAGGTTGTTCAGGGATAATGACTCACCGGTGGTTTTGTGGGTCGAGAAAATACAGCGTGCCGTGCGAGAAGGGAGATCGAACCGGATTTGATGCGCCTGGTCTGAGAGATTCAAAACCACCAGACAGGTTTGTTGGGGTGAATCGCTCTGGCGCAGAAAGGCCACGTAATCATTGGATGTTTCATGCAGCGGTTTGTAATCACCAGAGATCAGCGCCGGAGTCTCTTTGCGAATACACAACAGGTCCTTGTAAAAGTTTAGCATGGAACCCGGGTCATTCATTTGATCGGCAACGTTCACACCGGCTGCAAAATTCGGGTTGACCGGAAGCCACGTTCGTACCCCCTCGGGGCTGAACCCTGCATTCGGAGTTCGATCCCATTGAAACGGAGTTCGGCAGCGGTCACGAGTGTCTTTGGCGGCACGCCGCAGCGCCTCTTCGGCGGGCACGCCATTCGCGATTTCCTGACGATAATACATGATGGATGGAGGATCCACGAACTGCTGAATATCCGTGAGATGGTAATCGGACATTCCAATCTCTTCACCATTATACAGGAAGGGTGTGCCGCGCAGCGTCAACATCAGTGCCAGCGATGTGCGCGCAATGGTCTCAGCATGCTGGCCGTCGCTGTAGCGGCTTAAGACCCGCGACGCATCATGATTATTGAGCGTATTACACGGCCAGGCGCCCGGTGGAAGCTGCGTGAGACGATCGTGTTGGTTTGCCCGGATCCAGGCCGGGGTGAGGCGGTTTGTCCTCATCAATGGAAAGTTAAACAACAGGTGCAGTTCATTCGTGCCATCGCCATAATAGCTGATCTCGGCGCTTTCACCTACCAGCAAGCGATCAGGATACTCATCTGTCACTCGCCGTAATTCCTGCATCAATTCATGCACACCGGGCTGCCCCGATTGGTGACGGTAGATTTTTTGCCAGGCTGCGGTCACCTCCGGATCCGTTCCTGTGGGAAATCCATGATTGAGTTTGCGGCGCAGTTCCTCGGTCAGCGTGCCTTCATGATTCGGCAACTCAGGATTTTCATAAATTGTGCCGATCGCATCGAGGCGATATCCATCCACGCCCATCTCGAGCCAGAAACGTACCGCATCCCACATGGCCTGCTTCACTTCGGGATTGCGCCAGTTGAGGTCCGGCTGCTCCTTCAGGAAGTAGTGATAGTAATATGCATCCGTGGTCGCGTCATATTCCCACGCCGGGCCGCCGAAAGGGGAGAGCCAGTTGTTTGGTGGACCGCCATTGACACCATCGCGCCAGATGTACCAATCGCGTTTCGCCGCAGGGTCGCGGCTGGACCGCGACTCAAGGAACCACTCATGCAGATGAGATGTGTGATTCAGGACGAGGTCCAGTATCACACGCATGCCGCGCTGATGGGCCTCATCCAGGAAGTGTTTGAAATCATCAAGCGTGCCATATTCAGGAGCGACGTTGACATAATCGGAAATGTCGTAGCCGACGTCAAACTGTGGGGACGGGAAGTGCGGCGACAACCAGATGGCATCGACGCCCAGATCTTTTAGATAATCAAGTTTGCCGGTCATGCCAATGAAGTCGCCGATGCCATCACCGTTTCCATCGGCGAAACTACGCGGATAGATTTGATAGAAAACTGCCTGTTGCCACCAGTTCAAGTTTGTCATGTCATTTCCGTCTTGTATTCCGGCGGACAATCGAGAACTCAGGCGTTGAGCAACTCCGCTCGCGTGCTCCGCAGCCGTAACGCATCGGTCAAAGTTCCTTCAACCTCCTGGGAAAAAACACCTTCAATCTGTTCGGGGCCGATGTAACGCTTAACACCTGTGAGATCGGGCCCTTCGACAAGGATATAACCTTTTCGCATCAGTTGGGCTCGCAACTCTTTGGGTACATTATCGGCATCAAAGGGGCTGACGTTGCTCTCGCCCTCGCCAGCCGCGGACGCTTCTTCAGGATGAAGCACGCGTTCGATAGCCTCCTCGCTCGCGCCACCAAAGTAAATTACCTTGACGGTGCCAACAACTTCGCCCTCACGATCGTAAACGGGCATTCCTTCGTAAATACGCTGGGGGATGCGGTCTGGAACCGGAACATCCTGTCCACTTTGCTCTTCATTCATGTCTCTGTCCTTTCCTGCAAATGCACACCATGATAAAAGAAGTGTTCGAGATGAGCCATGCAAAGCACAAACTAGAGAAGGTAGTAGAGGATGATGATGCCTACCTCGGCGCCGATGGTCCATGCAAAGAGTCGCCATGATTCGCGCGCGCCCACGTGATTGCGGTGAAATTCTGAGGTGGCAATGATGAAAATCAGGAAGCCCACGCCCAGCAGGAATATCAGAACCGGCGCAAATCTTTCGGCCGCTGTCAGACTCCCACCCAGCGCACCGTAGACCAGGTAAAAGATTTGCAACAGCAGGTATATGGCATTCAGACCCAGGACGAATGCAATCATCCAGAGCAGAATTGCAAGCACGGTTGAAACAATTCGCCGGGACCTTGTTTGTTCTTCTTCCATGGGGATCTAAATCCCTTCGAGTTGTAATTCCTCCGCACGGTGACAGGCCACAAAGTGATCGGGCCTGAGTTCACGGAATTCCGGTGTTTTCAGCTTACAAACTTCCTCGGCATACCGGCAGCGCGGATGAAAATAACAGCCGCTGGGAGGGTTGGATGGGTCGGCTACCTCACCCTGCATCACGATCCGCTCGGATTCGTAAAGCGGATCCGGTTTAGGCACCGCTGACAACAAGGCTTCCGTATAGGGATGAAGCGGATGTGAGTAGAGCTCCTCAGCGCTGGCAATCTCGGCTACCTTGCCCACATACATCACAGCCACGCGGTCAGAGATATGCTGCACCACGCTCAAGTCATGCGCGACAAAGATATAGGACAGGTTAAAGTCCTTTTGCAGGTCCTGCAGCAGGTTCAAAGTCTGCGCCTGAATGGAAACATCCAGTGCGGATACAGGCTCATCGCAGATGACCAGGCTCGGGTTGAGAGAAAGCGCGCGGGCGATTCCGATGCGCTGGCGCTGTCCACCGGAGAATTCATGCGGGTAGCGCCGCAAATGATCGGGCCGTAATCCCACGCGTTCAAGCAGGCGGATGATGACCTCCTCCGTTTCCTTACCCATATCCAGCCCGTGAATCACCATTGGTTCAGCCACGATGTCTGAAACCGTCATGCGCGGATTGAGGGAGTTGATCGGATCCTGAAAGACCATGGAGATTTCCTTGCGCACGATTTTCATTTCTTCCGGTTTAAGATCAATAAGATTCACCAGTTTGGATTTGCCATCCTTTGCAAGCATGTGCGATCTGAAGAGTACCTGGCCGGCAGTCGGTTCGTAGAGGCGAATGATCGAGCGTCCGGCCGTGCTTTTGCCACAGCCGCTTTCGCCCACCAGCCCCAACGTTTCACCTTCACGGACGAAGAAATTCACATCGTCCACAGCCTTGACATAACCGACTGTCCGTCGCATAAGGCCCTTTTGTATCGGGAAGTATTTCTTTAAACCCTTCACTTCCAGTATATAGTTGCTGCTGGATTGATTCTGTTCAGTCTGTGTTTGTGGTATAGCGGCCATGCTCATACCTCCTCATACAATAAGCAGCTTGCATAATGACCCTTACTGACCTCTTTCCACTGCGGTGCGATCTTGTCACACTTCCCAGGCATGAACATCGGGCAGCGCGGATGAAATACGCAGCCTGTGGGCAGGTTGAACGGATCAGGGGTCATACCCGCGATGGAAGCCAGTCGCTCACCACGCGTCTTTTTGCCAAGTTGTGGAATGGACTTGAGCAGGGCTTGCGTATACGGGTGTTTGGGATCTTTGAAAATCTCAAGCACCTTGCCTTGCTCCACGACCTTGCCCATGTACATCACGACAATTTCCTCGGCCATGCTGGCAATAACGCCCAGGTTGTGTGTGATAAACATGATAGCCATATTGGCGGATTCCTGCAGATCACGCATGATATCAAGGATTTGTGCTTCAATCGAGACATCCAAGGCAGTGGTGGGTTCATCTGCGATGAGCATGGCAGGCTCACAGGATAGCGCGACGGCAATCATCACGCGCTGGCGCTGGCCACCGCTCAATTGATGCGGATAACTATCTACACGCTCGTCAGGTTTGGGAATACCTACCCGCCGCAACATCTCGATCGCGATGGCGCGTGCCTCCTCCTTGGTAACTTTACGATGAGCAGTCACCTGCTCCGCAATCTGGTCGCCGACCTTTTTCACAGGTGTCAGGTGATGCAGGCTGACCGCTTCATGAATGTGCGCTCCGGCAGTGTACACGGGTGTGAGGGAACTCATGGGTTCCTGGAAGATCATTCCAATTTCACCGCCGCGAATGGAACGGATTGTTCTTCCATCGGGCTCGGTCTTCGTCAGATCGAGCACATCGTCAATTTGCGGTTGACCGTCTTTTGAGCGGCGGCGGTGGTAGATGATTTCGCCCTGCGTAATTTTGCCTGGCTTGGGGATCATATTAAGAATCGCCCGGGCGGTCACCGATTTTCCACAACCGCTTTCGCCGATCACGCCCAGCGTCTTGCCGCGATTAATGGTCATTGTGAGGCCATCAACGGCCTTGACAACACCTGCACGGACGTCGAATTCCACACGAAGATCTTTGACTTCGATCAAGGGTTCATTCACGGATGTGTCCATATTAGCGGGCTCCATAAGGATCAAGGGCATCACGTAGGCCATCACCGAGCAGGTTATATGCCAGGATCGTGAGAAGAATGAAGGGGACTGTCCACAGTTCCCAGGGGGAGTTATGGATGGCACGGACGCTCGCTGCATCCTGTAATAGCGTACCCCAACTGGTCAGCGGCGGGCGAATGCCAAGGCCCAGCCAACTGAGAGCCGTCTCAGCCAGGATCATGCCCGGGATGGCCAGCGTGGCGATCACGATCACATGACTCATGGTGCTTGGAAGCAGGTGACGGAACATGATACGCCCATCAGAAGCCCCGGCGCTTTTCGCTGCCAGCACATATTCACGTTCACGTGATGAGAGGATCAAGCCACGTACCTGGCGTGCCAGCCCGCCCCAGCGCACAAACGAAAGGATGACGGTCAGCATGAAGTACACGGTGAGTTGGGACCAATATTGTGGAATGGCGGCGGCCAATGCCATGAACAGTGGAATCTCGGGAAAGGCACTCAGGAACTCGGTTGTGCGCTGGATGACCTGGTCAACCGCGCCGCCATAAAAGCCGGACATCACGCCCAATACGGTTCCAAAAACGATCGTCAGGACCTGACCGATCAAGCCAATCAGCAGCGAGAGGCGTCCTCCATAGAGGACACGCGTAAACCAGTCACGTCCGAGGGCGTCTGCGCCCATGATCAGTATAATGGCATCCGGATCGTTCTTGCGGTCCACACCATACAGGTGAACATCTGTTGGGATGAAGCCCAGTAATTTGTACGGGTCGCCATGGATGAATAAAGAGACCGGATACTTGCGGGAGGTATCTTCCGCATATGTTCGGGAACGGGTCTTGACATCGATCTTCCGCTCCATGCCGTACACGAAAGGTTGCAAGCTAAAATGCCCTTCCGCATCCACAAAGTGGAGCTTCGTCGGGGGAGCTTCCACATAATCTGATGTGGTTTCCAAAGCATATGGTGAAAGAAACTCGGGAATGAACTCAAAGGATACGTACATGCTGACCAAAAGGATGCCGCCAATCAGCGCGCTGCGGTTACGTTTGAACTTCCACCATACCAGGCTCCAGTAGCTCTGGCTGACTTGCTTTTGTTTGGCGGGAGCGGGGACGGAAATGGGTTGTTCTGCGACAGCCATAATCTCTTCTCCTCTACTCGTAATCGAATCAAATGCGTTGGCGGCCTCGACTGGCGCGCTGTCCTGCAAGTGATTCGTAAGGATACGGCAACGGCAGGTCGCTGGCTCGATCCAACCGAGCCACCTGCTCGTCAGTTAACGACCAACCAGTGGCACCCAGGTTATCTTCCAGGTGGGTGAGGGTGCGGGCACCCAAAATCGGCGCAGTGACAACGGATTTGTGCAGCAGCCAGTTCAATGCAACCTGCGCCGGAGTCTTTTGTACTTCGGTCGCAATGGCTGAAAGCTCGTCGATCACCTGCCAGGTTCGTTCATTGGCATAGGCATCCCAGGATTCGCTCCAACCGCGTTTGGCAGCTTCTTCGACGCGGGTATCGGGCAGGGGTTCTGACATACCACGCTGGTATTTGCCACTGAGCCAGCCGCCGCGCAAGGGACTCCAGGGAATCACGCCAATACCTTCTGCCTCACATACGGGACCAAGTTCCCATTCGAAGGAACGATCCAGCAAGTTATACAAGGGTTGCAGGCAGGCGAAGGGCTCCCAACCATGTCCCCGGCTGAGGTCGATCGCTTTTTGAAGCTGATACCCTGCATAGTTGCTTGCACCCAAATACCGGACCTTGCCAGCCCGAACGAGTTGATCCAGCGCATCCAGCGTTTCTTCGAGTGGCGTGCCAGGATCCCACATGTGAACCTGATACAGATCAATATAGGACGTGTTCAGCCGACGCAAACTGTCTTCCACTGCAGACCGGATATGCTTGCGGCTCAGGCCAATATCGTTGGGACCGGATCCCATCGCGAAGCGCACCTTGGTGGCAATCACCAGATCATCGCGGCGCTTACCTGCCAGCCAACGTCCCAGAATTTCCTCGGATACCCCTTGTGAATAGACATCGGCGGTGTCGATGAAGTTGCCACCTGCGTCTATGAAGCAATCCAGCATGCGATAACTATCTGCTTCGGATGTTTCGCGCCCGAACGTCATGGCGCCGAGGCATAACTCGCTGACTTTCAAACCGGTACGACCAAGGTAACGATATTGCATGATAGTCCTCGTAGTGGCGACTTTGCGAAGCACTCTTTAGAGTTAGTCGCTCTTTCTGCACCGAACGACTGAAGTCGTTACTAC
>OELG01001254.1_pt2 | contig 11025 bp, 11 predicted proteins | sample 1503541 | NCBI WGS metagenome assembly OELG01 (sample SAMEA104379617, study PRJEB20068) | metagenome | biome: 1000743; feature: 77; material: 1998 | place: USA | collected 2012 | depth 25 m | reverse complement strand
GTTTTTTATCCACGATCAAATCGGGTCCTGTAAAAATATATCCCTTGTCGCTGCACTTTACCAGGCCTGAAACCGCCCGGCTCTGCGGGCGGACGCCGATAAACACAAACATCGCAGCAGCCTCCAGTGTTTGCACGTCGCCGCTTTTTGTATTTTTGATAACAATTTGCTCCAGTGTATTGGCGCCCTTCACCTCGAGCAAATCTGTGTTCAACAGGATTTCGATCTTTTTGTTTTCGCGCAGCGCATCCACAAGATATTTCGACGCGGTAGGTTCGTGCCCGCGAATCAAAACCGTAACCTTGCTTGCAAAACGACTCAAATACAACGCACCTTGCGCCGCCGAATTCGCGCCACCGACTACAAACACGTCCTTATCCATATAATTCATCGCTTCGGTGTATGCCGCGCCGTAATAAATACCTGCTCCGGTCAACGGGTCCGCGCCGAGCATCTTCAACGTGTGGAATGAAGCGCCCGTGGCCATCAACACCGCGTGACAGGATATCTCGGTTCCATCGCCTAACTTGATGATTCGATACGCGTCCTTGACTTCGACCTGACTGACCTCCTGTGCCGAGAGAATCTCGACGCCGAATCGCTTTGCCTGGGAGACGGCGCGACGCGTGAGATCATCACCGGAGATACCGGTCGGGAAGCCCAGGTAATTTTCGATTTTGGGACTGCTCCCGGCCTGGCCACCCGGCGCCGCTCTCTCGATGACAAGACATTTGTATCCCTCTGATCCTGCATAGACTGCCGCTGCGAGTCCCGCGGGTCCGCTTCCAATTACGACGATGTCATAAAATGGAAGGTCGGCACGCGTCTGCAAACCGACTTTATCAGCCAGTTCTTTGAGACTCGGCTCGATCAGTATCTTGCCATCCGGGAAAAATATTACCGGAAGTTTTGTGTTCGATGAAACCCCTTCAACCATTTGGCGCGCATTGGAATCTTTTTCAATATCCAGCCATTGATAGGGAATTTGATGACGCGTGAGGAAATCCTTGGCCTGATGACTGGCAAGTGACCACAACGTCCCTGCCACGCGAATCCCTTCGTAGGGCAACCGCACATGGACTTTCCAATCCTCCAACAATTCATCCAGTATTGGATACAAGCGCTCGTCGGGTGGATGCCAGGGTTTCATCAGGTAATAATCCAGCCCCACTTCATTGATGGAGTCGATTGCAGCCTGGGTATCGGCATACGCTGTAAGCAAAACGCGCTTGGCCTGTGGATAGGTCTTCGTCGCCACTGTAAGAAATTCTGTCCCGCTCATTTCGGGCATACGCTGGTCAACCAAAAACAGCGCGACCGTTTCGTTGCGTTGTTCCAGTTTCTTCAAATAATCCAACGCGGCCTGACCTTGATTAATAGGCAGGATCCGGTAATCCTGTCCATAGTGAGCGCGCAGGTCGCGTTCAATGGAATTCAGGACGGAGGCGTCGTCGTCGATGGTAAAGATGACAGGTTTTGCCATGTATGTTCTTCTGGAAAGCGATGTGTTAATTTTATCATTCAATAAGGTGTGTTGATTTCAGGATAGGGTTTCCATGCATCCGAAGGTGGGCAAGCCCCTATTGACGCGAGTTCAAAACATCATTATTCTCAAAATACCAAAAGGGGCCGCAGGCCATTTCTAAGACACAATGAGAGGAGAGAACCATGATACCGATTGGTGATGATGATAGTGCACGCCGACTTACACCCGTAGTTACCTACGTCCTGATTGCGATCAATGTCCTTTTTTTTCTGCTCGAGTTAAGCAGCGGAGATGCTTTTATTGATCGCTGGGCTTTTGTCCCAGCCCGCTTTCTCGCCAACCCGGCCGGCGACTTCCTGACACTTTTCACGGCCATGTTCATGCATGCCGGGTGGGTCCATCTCCTGGGAAACATGTTGTACCTGTGGATCTTTGGCGATAACGTGGAAGATCGACTTGGTCACAGCATGTTCACAGTCTTTTACTTTTTGTGCGGACTTGCCGCCACGTTCGCCCAGATGGCTGTCAACATGAACTCCACCGTTCCAAATCTAGGGGCTTCCGGCGCGATCGCGGGTGTGTTGGGCGCCTATATTGTGATGTTCCCGGGACAGCGCGTTCGGGTATTGATGGGTCGTTATGTCACCACCATGTCAGCTCTGGTTGTGATCGGATTCTGGATCCTTTTGCAGCTATTCAGTGGTTTTAGTGCCTTTACCGCTTCTTCCCAAACAGAAGGAGGTGGAGTAGCCTATATGGCACACATTGGCGGCTTTTTTGCGGGTTTGATCCTTGCCTATGTATTGGGAGGAACGCGGCGGGCCCTGCCCTATAGTCGATAACTCGCCTGGCTTAATTTTGCAATATCCTCATTGATCCGTAAGCTGGGTAAGCAGAACGTCCGAAGCTATGCCGTCCCGCGGTGCTTCGGATGTTTTGATTCATTGCCTTCACTTGACTCTACTCTCCAAAATGCCAACTTCGATCGCTTCATTTTTTCAAAGTAGGCATTTCCCTGCAGCGGTGGGTGGGCAAGCCCCTATTGACGGTCATGCCCCTCCTCAACATAATTGTTTGTGAAAAATGAGGAAGGAGTATCTCATGAAAAAATGCAGTGACGTAATGACGAAGGATCTGGTCTATAGTTCTCCATCCGATACGGTAGCGGATGTGGCCCATTTGATGAAAAAAGAGGATATTGGCCCGGTTCTCATTGTCAACGACAAGGATAAGGGAAAAAGGCTGGTGGGTATCGTGACCGATCGTGACCTGGCGATCAAGGTCGTAGGTGAAGGGCGCGATCCTAAAACGACCACGGTGGAAGACGTAATGACAACAAAGGTAATTACCTGCCGTGCAGATGACGATGTCCAAAACGCCATGAAGGCCATGGCCGAATACCAGTTGCGGCGCATTCCCGTTGTGGATAATACTGGCATGCTGGTGGGAATTATCTCGCAAGCCGATGTGGCTACCCGCGTGAATGAGCCAAAGAAGACAGCTGAAGTAGTCAAGGAAATTTCGAAAAATTAGGAATATCCGGACTATTCCCTGATGGAAAAGGCACTTGAACGATTTCAGGTGCCTTTTTGTTTCCCTGTTCCTTGCGTCACCAATATTTTATGACCCTTGACTCTACCCCTTGGGTAGATTGTATACTGCCACTATGAACGAGCGAAAGGATCTGCTCTCCATTGGCGTCTTCGCCAACCTGACCCGCCTCTCGATCAAGGCGCTGCGACTCTACGATCAACTGGGCCTGCTACAGCCACTGTATGTGGACCCGCAAACTGGCTACCGTTACTATGGGCCCGCTCAACTCCCTCGAGCGCGCATGATCCGGAACATGCGCGAGATGGATATGCCGCTGGCCACCATTCGGCAGGTGCTCACGGTATTACCCTCCCTGCCAGCGCAAGCCGAAGCGCTGTTACGGGAATACGCAGAGATGCGTGAATGGCAGGTCAGGCAGATCCAAACGCAAGTCCAACAGTTCATTCAACAAATTCAACAGGAGCAAACCCCTATGAGTCTCGAAGTCAATGTCAAATCCATTGCACCGCAACAGGTGCTGAGCGTCACCCACCACGTCAAAGTCAACAAACTGGATGAAGCCATCCGCACGTCTGTAGATAGCATGTATGCCATGCTCAAAGAGCAGAAGCTGGAAGCGTCAGCGTCACCCTTCGGCATTTTTCATGGCGCCATCAACGAACAGGAGGATGGTCCTATTGAAATATGTCTGCCTGTCAATGGCAAGGTTGCAGGAAAAGGAAATGTACAGGTGAAGCAACTGGAAGGAGGCGAGGCCGCTTGCGTGTTGACGGTCGGCGCGGAGACCGATTTCCCAGCCATCCTGGGTGCCTATGATGCCGCCGCAGACTGGATTCAGCAGAACGGTTACGCTATGGCCGAGCCGCCGCGCGAAGTTTGGCATAGCGGCCCAGGCGCTGATCCCAAAATGGAGATCGTCTGGTTGTTCAAGTAAAGATGCCCTCCCAAAATTCCTAATTTTGCGTCAAATGGAGATTTAATATGGACCAAAGGTTCAGTGTTTTTTTTCTTGAGAAGCAGCGGTTAGAGCTTCAACGCGGAGGCCGGTCCTTTTACGAGGATGATATCAGTAGTGAAAAAGTGCTCCGCCCAAATAAATTAAGGCGATTGGTGAGCCATATACTTACCTGGATCATTGCGTCCGCAAAGGTGCTAAAGAAAAAAGATAGCAGCTTGATGAATCCCAAAAAGATAACGAATCAAAGCTACATTGATTAGCAGCGTACGACAGGAAAGAAGACCGCACCCCTGAAGGTGCGGTCTTCTTGAATTACCAGGCTTGCGTCCATTTCCGGATCATTTGCCTCTTGACTCCGCCCCTTGGGCAGACCCTATAATACCGACATGAACCAGCACAAAGATTTGCTCTCCACCGGCGCATTTGCGAACCTATCCCGACTCTCGCTCAAGGCCTTAAGGCTGTACAACCAATTGGACATCCTGCGCCCGCTTCATACCGACCCGCAAACTGGCTACCGTTACTATGGCGTGGACCAACTCTCGAGCGCCCGCATGATCCGGAACATGCGCGAGATGGATATGCCGCTGGCCGAAATCCGTCGCGTGCTGGCCATGGCAGACGTGTCACAGGCACAGGCCGAACTGGTCATACATCAGTATCTCGAGCTGCGCACACGACAACTGGAGCAAATCCAAAAGCTGGCGCGTCAGTTTATCCAACAATTAAAACCGGAGGCAAATAAAATGAGTCTTGAAGTGGAAGTAAAAGAAATCCCTACCCAACAGATCGTCAGTATCACGCGCCACCATACCGTGGATGGCCTTGGAAAGCAGGAGGAAAAGGATATCGGCGCATTGTTTTCGCTGGCCAATGATCTGGGCGCGCGTACACTTGGAGCGCCATTTGGCATCTATCACGGACCTGTCAACGAAACCGAGGACGGACCCGTTGAAACCTGCCTGGCTGTGGATGGCAAGGTTGATGGGCGCGGGGATATCGAAGTAAAACAGCTTGAGGGTGGGAACGCGGCGTGCGTCGTCATCACTGGCGAACAATGTCACTATCCCGAGCTTCTCGGTGCCTACGATGCCGCCGCGGACTGGATCCAAAAGAACGGCTATGAAACAACCCAGCCGCCGCGTGAGGTCTGGTATACAGGGCCGGGCCCCGATGCGAAATGGGAGATCGTCTGGTTGTTCAAATAACATCTTATTGCTCTGTGAGGGGCTTAGCCCCTCACAGAACTTCTATCCAAAGGAGTACAAATGCCAACCATCGGCAAACCCAAAATTGATAAACGCCCGAAACAAGTTTACATGGGCATTCGAACCATTGCGCCATTCAAAGGTATGTCCAAAGTGATCGACAGGATCGCGGGCGAATTGAATACCTGGGTGGATGAAAAGAAAATCAAGACTTCGGGTCCGCCCTTTTTACGGTTCCATGTGATCGATATGCGCGGGTTCATGGATATCTCATTCTGTGTCCCTGTCCACAAGGCATTGCCCGGTAATAGAGATGTGAAAGCGGATTTTATCCCTGCCGGTCAATACGCGAGTCTTGTATATTCGGGTGGAGGCATTTCAGGGAACAGGGCGCTGATCGAATGGGTGCGCGCGCAAGGCATGGACTTTGATCGCTGGGATACCGAGCAGGGCGATAACTTTCGCGGGCGCTACGAAACGTATCTCACCGACCCAAAGATCGAACCGCGTAAGTCGAGATGGCAGATCGAAGTGGCGATCAAACTGGCGGATCAATAAAGTAGGGGCGGGGTCACCCTGCCCCTCGTTAATCGATTCCGTCTCTCGATGCATGACACTTCACTCATCCAAAACTTCGAAATTCTCAATCGTGAATCCGCCGCAGCAATCGCTGATTTCTGGACTCAATAATCCCCGTCCGCCCGAGAACCCAAAACCAAAATCGGAAATGAAACCATATTTTGAGTCAAAGGATATTCTGGTGATGTATGAAGGTGACTCCTGCGACCAGCGTTGAAGTTCATCGAACAAGTGAGGCACTGTATAGTTGTGGTAATTACACAGAAAAGGTGAATTCGCGCTGCCTTCTGATAACATCGTACCCAATCCCACAAATGGATCCTTGTCGGCCTCGCTTCTCATTTCCGTACTAACCACTTTTCCCTCCTTGACTTCTATATTCCCGCTAAAGAAGCATTGAAGAGGTATAAACCCTCGAATATCGAATTTATAGTGGTTGACCTTTTGTGCATCCCACTTGGCTCGGGCGTGAGGTAAACCAACACGAGCTTGAATATTTTCACTGAAGTTCAATATTCTAGAAAGCGGATCAAACAAGACTTCGATCATTAGACCGAGTAAGAGGATAAGCCATACCTTCTTGCTGATGCGCTTTATTATGCCCATTTTCGCCTTCTCTCTACGTCAACACCCTCACTACATTTCTCCCACTCACACCGCTGACTCCCCCTCCACCGTGGACTCCGCTTCCGCAGAGATATAAGTTGTCAATCGGCGTCTTATGGTTTGACCAGCCTGGAATCGGACGCATGAACAGGAACTGATCTAACATCAGTTGACCATGATTCAAATCGCCTTCGGTGAGACCATAAGTGGATTCCAGATCTTGAGGCGTGATTGTCTTTGTATTTTTGATTGATGATTTCAGATTGGGGAAGTATCCCGCAAGGGTCTCAATCGCCAACTTTTCAACCTTCGAACCTTCCACTTTCCACTCACCACTTTTCAGTTGATACGGCGCAAACTGAAAATGAATGCTGACAACGGATGTCTCAGCGGATGAGAGCGGATGCACGGATTCTGGAACGGATGTTGTCACTTCCAGATACGGTTTCTCGGAAATCTCGCCATATTTTGCAGCATCGTAGGCACGTTCGAGATATTTGATGGATGATGCAAGGACAACCGTCCCTTCGGGAATACCATGTTTGCCATCGGTAAGGAGATGTACTTTCGCCACTGAGCCGCGCATTTTGATGGATTGAACATTCCACACAAATTCAGGCGGGAGGTTGACCGCGCCGACAAGTTTGAGCAAAGTATGTTTCGGGTCGACAGCAGAGATGATGTTCTTTGCCGAAATCTCTTCGCCGTTTTTCAATATCACGCCTTTACATGCATACGTGTCTACCTGTATACGTTCTACTGCCACCCCCGTGCGGATTTCACCACCAAAGGCTTTGACCGCATTCGCTAGGGCTTCAGAGATTTTCCCAATCCCGCCTTCCACATGGACATGTGACATTCCCCTGCGATTCGCCCAGTTATGCATGAGGGTGTAGCCTGTCCCTGCGCCCATTGGCCCGAGGGTGAAGCCGTGGATGCCTAACGACGCCACCGCGGCTTTGACTACGTCGGACTCAAACCATTCGTCCACGAATTCTTCAGCGGTCATGGGTATGCCGCGGATGATACGCATCATGTCCTTGCCGCCCATCATGCGCAGGTTGATGCCGAGTTTGGCGAGGTTCATGCCTTCGCTCAGGTTGAAGTTTTTCGGCAGGCGCGGCATGATGGTGGCATTGGCTTGATGAATAAAGCGCGAGACCTTTTTCATGAAATCTAAAAACGGAACCCAGTTCACCGCATCTTTTTCGGAGAAACGTTTGATGGACTCAGTAGCTTTGACAGGGTCAGTGTCAAGGACGAGATGTTTTGAATCTGATTGCAAGGAAATAAAAGGTTTTCTCTCACTGACAACAGGTAGCGAGAGTTTCAAATCTTTGATAATGTCTGGGCGCAGAGTCCCGCCCGCGTGGAGCGCGTCTACGGTGAAGTCGCCACCCAACGATTCGGTGACAACCTGCCCGCCGACGATGTCACGCCGTTCAAGGACGAGGGCTTTCTTGCCCTGCTTTGCCAGATATGTCGCGGCGACTAATCCATTATGTCCCGCGCCGATGATGATGTAGTCGTAATGATTAGATGTCATGAATGATTCCTTCATTTACTATATTTTTGTTTCTTGAGTGTTTTACCTTAAGGCCAACGGTGCCCACCACACCGATTCCAAATAAGGCGCTTATTCCCAATGTACCTATTAAGCTAAATGCGTCTTGTGTTCGAGTCCAAACTTCCAAATCTCCATTAGCAAACAAGAGATAGCATTTTGTTGAATCAGCAAGTGCGTGAGCAAAACTGACACCAGTGCTATCAATTACTTTCTTGAAAGACAATCTTTTTCTCCAACTTGCACATTGTCGAGGCTTCATACCCCAAAAAGGTTCTTTTTGATTTTCTAATATTTCCCATTTGTTATTAATAAGTTGAAAGACCTTATTTTGGGCAGTGATTGCAACAATTGGCGAGTTGTTATATCCATCTCGTCTCAAAACTTCAGAAACGGTATTTCCACTTGGAAGAGGTGGTATTACTGACCATTCATTATGAAGGACAGAGTATATATCGCCAGATTGTGTTTTGATATATAAGATATCATTAAGAGGATTATCCGAGGTGCTTTGATAATCAACGAAAAGGATATCAATAGCATCTGTATGAGTCGAATGAATCGCTGATGTCTTCCACGGTGGCAAGAAGAATTCATAGAAAAACATACCAGCGACCAATCCTAAAATGCTACCTGCTGCTATCAATGTTCCTGTAAATAGAATGTTTGAGAGAATTGAGCGAAAATTCATTTTTATTCAAATACCGTCTTTGTTGGCGTCAAAGCGTAGACCAAACTCCATTGGACACGGCTTCGCCAGTCAACTTTCGGCTAAGAGCGAAGCGGGTTTTGGTCTCGATATATCCCGCGAAAAACATGCGGAACTACTCGACCATCATCCAATTCTCTAATCTCTAATCCTCTACTCTCTAAATTCCATCCTTCAACGCAATCTCTGCCGCCAGCTTGCCGGGCGCGCCCATGATGCCGCCGCCGGGATGTGCCCCGCTGCCTGCCAAATAATATCCGCGCAGCGGCGTGCGGAAGCTGGACCACTGCGTGGCGGGACGCATGAAGAAGAGTTGATGCAACAGCAGTTCACCGTGGAAGATGTTGCCGCCCGTGATGCCCGCGATACGTTCGATATCCACGGGCGTGATGACTTGTTTGCCGATGATGGCGCGGCGGATGTTCGGCGCGTAGCGCTCGATGGTCGCGATGACCGTTTCGCCAAAGGCTTCACGCCTGGCATCGTCCCAGCCGCCTTCGAGGTCATACGGCGCGTATTGCACAAAACACGACATCACATGTTTGCCGGGCGGCGCCATATCGGGGTCAATCATCGACGGCACGATCATATCCACATACGGCTCCTTCGCAAAGCGCCCATACTTGGCGTCGTCGTAGGCGCGCTCGATGTAATCAATGCTCGGGCTGATGGAGACCGCGCCGCGATGCAACGCGCCCTCGCCGGGCAGCGCCGTGAAATTCGGCAGTTCGCTCAACGCAAGATTGACCTTGCCCGAGGAACCGCGCGTGCGGAATTTCCTGATGGACTGAATCAAATCACCGGGCAGATGTTTGGCTTCGACCAATTTGAGAAACGTGACAAACGGGTCTGCGGATGACAGGATTGCCTTCGCGTACATCTCATCGCCGTTTTCCAGTGCGACGCCGACCGCGCGTCCATTCTTGACGATGACCTGCTTCACCGTACTATTGACTCTGATCTCAGCTCCAAGTGCGCGCGCCGAACTCGCGATGGCTTCAGCGATTCCGCCTGTGCCGCCTTTGGAAAAACCCCACGCGCGGAACGCGCCGTCAATCTCGCCCATGTAATGATGCAGCAACACATACGCGGTGCTCGGCGAGCGCGGACCCAAAAACGTACCGATGATTCCACTGGCAGATTTTGTTCCCAACAGCGCGGGAGTCTCGAACCATTCTTCGAGCATATCCGCCGCGGACTGAGTCATGATTTTGGCGAGTCCGTACAATTCCTTTTCGGTCAGCGTTGAAGCGAACTGTCCCAGTTTGAGCAAGCCAAACAAATCCTTGGGAGACAGCGACGTGGGATTCGGCGGGATGATGCTCAAGATGGGTTTGATGGCTTTTGCGAGACGAGCCATTCGTCGCGAATATTCATCGTACGCTTCGGCGTCTTTCGGTGAGTGGCGATAAATTTCGCGGCGCGTCAGGTCGTGGTCGTCCCAACCCGCGATGTAATCGCCGTCCTCCATCGGCGTGAAGGTGCTCGGCAGTGGCAGGATTTTCAGTCCGTGTTGCGGCAGTTTCAGATCACGGATGATTTCCGGTCGCAGCAAACTGACCACATACGAGAACTCTGTGAACTTGAAACCGGGGATGATCTCTTCCGTGATTGTCGCGCCGCCCACAAGTTCCCTGCGCTCCAGCACAACGACCTTCTTCCCCGCCCGCGCTAAATAAGCGGCTGCCACGAGTCCATTGTGCCCCCCGCCGATGATGATTGCGTCGTAATTGTTTTGTGTCATAGATAGTTCCTCGTATATGTCATTGCGAGCCCGAGCCCTTCGCCAAGCTCAGGCTAAACTCCGCGAGTGGCGAAGCAATCTCAACCAACCACTAAACGCGAGATTGCTTCGTCGGGCTATCGCCCTCCTCGCAATGACATGTTATTTCTTCTTCCACTCCGGCTCATAAAATGGCAACTTCACCACCTTCGCTGGCGCATGTTGACGATGATGCTCCACTGTAATTTCCATGCGCACATCGGTGCCGACTTCGTAATATGGCTTTTGGATATGTGCCAGCGCGATGTACTTCTTCAATACCGGTGACCACGTTGAAGTCGAAGCATAACCAACTTGCACATTCCCAACCAAGATGGGCAAACTTCCACGGATTGCCATCCCCGGCACTTGTGGCGGCAAACCGACTTCAGCATACAACCGCTCCATGCCCACCCAGTCGACATCCAAGCCAACCATCTTCCACGCCGAGCCTTCCTTCTTTTCACGCTCCAACGCGCGGCGACCGACGAAATATCCTTGCTTATCAAGTGCCACTGTCCAATCGAGTCCCAGCTCAAACGGCGACGACTTCTGCGGCTCAATCCAGGCGTGCGTCGTGGACGTGTAATCCACCTCCA
>OELG01000510.1_pt1 | contig 11208 bp, 10 predicted proteins | sample 1503541 | NCBI WGS metagenome assembly OELG01 (sample SAMEA104379617, study PRJEB20068) | metagenome | biome: 1000743; feature: 77; material: 1998 | place: USA | collected 2012 | depth 25 m | reverse complement strand
GCAAGTGATGGAACAGTTCATCACCCAGTTTTACACGGAGGCGGCCGTCATCCCTCAACAAGTGATGCTGCCGCAGGAGATCGAAGAGGCCAAGATTATCGGTCAGTGGTTGAGATCCAAGCGCGGCGGAGAGAAAGTGGAATTCATTGTTCCCAAAGAAGGCCAGCCGCAGGAATTAGTGAAAATGGCCACCGAAAACGCCAGCGAAACGCTGGCCGCGTTGCGGGCACAGTGGGAAGCCAATACCCACAAGCAGGAGCAGGCGCTGACGGAATTGCAACAGCACTTGAATCTAGCAGCTCCACCAAACCGGATCGAATGTTACGATATCTCCAACACACAGGGGACGGCCATCATCGGAGCGATGGTTGTGTTTTCGCAGGGCGTGCCGGATAAAAAGCTATACCGCAAGTTCAACATCGAAAGCGTGGTCGGGGCGCCAGATGATTTCGCGTCGATGGAGGAAATGCTCACGCGCCGATTCCGTCGGTGGCGGTCGGCCCAGGAAACGGCCGATCAGGTCGGGGCGAAGAATGATGCATCATTTTCGTTCCTGCCGGACCTCATCATCATTGACGGCGGCAAAGGCCAATTGGGGCGCGCCGTGGAAGTCCTGGAGAAGTTCGACCTGGCCGAAAAAATCCCGATCGTCGGCCTGGCCAAACAACAGGAGGAGATCTTCTTCCCGCATCGATCTGACTCGTTGATGCTGCCGCGTCATTCCCAGGCCCTGTACCTGGTGCAGCGTATCCGCGATGAGGCGCATCGCTATGGCATCACCGCGCATCGCAAGAAGCGGCAGAAACTGGGCATGGCTTCGATATTGGACGCGATACCGGGCATTGGGCCGGCACGACGTAAGGCCCTCTTGAAACATTTCGGCTCTGTGGATAAGATTAGGGCCGCTTCCATTGAGGAGCTAAAATCTGTTGTGCCTGAAGATGCGGCGCAATCCATAAAGGCGAATTTAGAATGAGAGAAATCTGGATCGTTGACGATGATGAGGAAATGTGCCGCGCGGTGGGGTTGATGTTGACATTACTGGACTGCAACGTGACAATGTTTAGCAACGTCCGTTCTGCGGCGAAGAAAGTTGTGGCTGGCAAGAAACCAGACCTGTTGATTTTGGATATCAACATGCCGGAAGTATCGGGCCTGGATATGGTCGAGTTCCTGAGGCGCCGGGCCGACACAAAGGAATTGCCCATCGTGATGCTTTCCTCTGAATCCGCGGATACGATTGTGGATCAAGCGCTCGAACTGGGAGTGGACTCCTATGTAATGAAACCGGTGACAATCGAAGAACTCGAAAAGGCGATGGCAACTGCCTTTTATAAGCATTTGGAATTGCGCGCAGCGCGCCTGGAGTAGGTGCAAGATGGCAGGTAAAAAATCAAGGAATTTCAACCAAAATAAAGCATATCAAGCGCAGGAAAAAAGGCGCGTCAGAACTTTGCAGATTCTCTTTGTGGCGTTTTCAGTGATCCTCATTCTTTCCATGCTGCTGTCAATGGCAAGCAAATAGAGAGTGAGTGCAGCCGGGGCAGGCTGACATCCCCTGCTGGTATAATCTGGCGGCGCGGCGTAATTTGCCGCGCATTATTATGTATTTGGCGGGATACCATCCAGCCCCACGAAGGATTGATATGCTCGATAAACTAAAAGGCATCGAAGATCGCTTTGAACAAATTGGCAGGGACTTGCTTGCGGTAGGTTCCAACTATCAACGCGCCGCTGAACTTAACAAGGAGCGCGTGGATCTGGAACCCATCGTCGAGAAGGCACGGGCATATCGTCAGGCAGTGAAAAGTTTGGCGGAGGCCCAGGCGATTCTCGTTTCCGAGAAAGACGCGGATTTGGTCGTTCTGGCTGAATCTGACATTGCAGACTTAACCCCGAAGATAGAATCCCTCGAAAAAGAAATCAAAGGCATGCTCGTGCCGAAAGACCCACGCGACGATAAGAGCGTCATCGTGGAAATTCGGGCCGGCGCGGGCGGTGACGAAGCGGCGATCTTTGCTGCGGATTTGTTCCGCATGTATACGCGTTACGCGGAGGGCAAACGCTGGAAAACCGAAATCATGTCTGAGAACGCGATTGGTGTCGGTGGCTACAAGGAAATCATTTTCGAGATCAAGGGCAAAGGCGCGTACTCAAAACTCAAATATGAGTCGGGTGTGCATCGTGTGCAACGCGTTCCGGCCACCGAGGCCCAGGGACGCATTCACACGTCAACGGCCACGGTTGCCGTTCTGGCAGAAGTGGATGATGTGGAAATTGACATCCCCGAAAGCGACATCGAGATCGAAGTCTATCGTTCGTCGGGTGCGGGCGGGCAGAACGTACAGAAGAACTCGACAGCAGTACGCTTGACGCACAAACCCACGGGGATGGTTGTGACCTGTCAGGACGAACGCTCGCAGTTGCAGAATAAACTTCGTGCCTTGAGCATTTTGCGTGCCCGTTTATATGAGCTCGAAGCGGAAAAGCGTCGCTCTGAGCTCGAAGCGGACCGTCGCTCGCAGGTCGGAAGTGGCGAGCGCTCCGAAAAGATCCGCACGTATAACTACCCTCAAAACCGCGTGACCGATCACCGCGTGGGCCTGTCGAATTACAACCTGCCCGCCGTCATGGACGGCTCGATCGATCAATTTATTGAGGAATTATCGACGCGCGATGAGGCAGATCGTCTGGCGAGCAGTGGCTTTGATGAAGAGGAATGATCCGTTGGTCGAGTAGGGCGAGCGCTTGTTTCGCCCGTATCGAGACCAACAGTAAGTATAAGTCGTCACTTAACAAAAAATATTTCGCTTCGTGGTGGTCTCGGTGCGTCGCGCGACGCTTCGACTCACCTGCACTTGCGCCAGGTGCAAGTGTCGCCGCAACGTGCAGCGGCTCCGCTCACATCGTCCCGATGTTCTTTCGGGAGCGCGTGCGGGACTACTCGACCACCGATTTTTCACATAACGGAGATCAACATGAACGACAACCCGGCGTTCGGTGCAGGCTTGCAACCATTTATGGGTATCACGTCCTTTATGCGCCTGCCCGTGTCGCGGGCGTTGAAAGATGTGGATGTTGCCGTTCTCGGTATACCATTCGATAGTGGCACATCGTATCGCACGGGAACAAGGTTCGGGCCAAGAAAGATCCGTGAAACGTCTCTCCTGATCTGGGGGCATAACGCAACGTTGAATGTCACCCCGCTCAAAAAACTCAAGGTGGTGGATTATGGGGATGTATCCGTCATTCCCACGTCCATTGAACACACGATGACCGCAATCACAAATACGGCTGCTGAAATCATCGCCGGCGATACGAAACTCATCACACTCGGCGGAGACCATTCGATTGCACTTCCCCTTCTTCGTGCACATGCCAGGAAGTATGGGCCTCTCTCCCTCGTCCACATCGACGCGCACCTCGACACATGGGAGGCGGAATTTGAGTCTGTGCCGTACAGTCACGGCACACCGTTCCGACATGCGCTGCAGGAAGGGCTGATCCGCGACGGTGAATATATGCAAATCGGGATTCGTGGTCCCCTCAGCGGCGAGCACGATTATGACGACGCGAAGAAACTCGGCGCACGCACGATCACAATCCATGAAGTGATGGAGAAGGGTGTTCCAGCGATTCTCAAGGAAGTGCACAAGCGTATGAAAGGTCCAGTGTATGTTACTGTGGATATCGATTCGGCTGATCCCGCCTTTGCTCCCGGCACCGGCACGCCTGAAGTCGGCGGCTTGACCAGTTATCAGCTGCTTCAACTCGTTCGCGGCCTGCATGGATTGAATCTGATCGGCTTCGATCTGGTCGAAGTTTCACCGCCTTTTGATCACGGTGATATCACCGCCATCCTGGCCTCGAACATCGTGTTTGAATATCTATCCCTGCTGGCGATCAAGAACCAAACCCATGGCATCATTGCATGAAGATCTTGCAACCCGGCTCGCCTTGATCAGCGACACGCCGGCCCTGGACGCAGCCGTCCTCCTTGCACACATCCTCAACAAGCCTCGCACCTGGGTGATGGCTCACCCGGAGCTGACCCTCACGCCCGAGCAACAAAAACAACTGGACGACTCACTGGTCCGCTTCGAAGATGGAGAGCCGTTTCCGTACATCCTCGGGCATTGGGAATTCTTCCGCCTGGACTTTGACCTGACACCCGATGTTCTGATTCCGCGCCCTGAAACGGAACTGCTGGTGGAAAAGGCAATTGCATGGCTGCAGGAATCGCCCGTCCGCAGAACAGTTGCAGATATCGGAACCGGGTCAGGTGCGATTGCCATTTCGATCGCGGTCAATGTTCCAGATGCGCATGTACTCGCCACCGATATCTCTGAGAAAGCATTGGAAGTGGCGCGCAGGAACGCCCAAAAATTGAATGTTTCCGATCGTATCGATTTTGTCCAATGCGATCTCCTTCCACCTCGTCCAGACTCATTTCCCACTGCAAGCCATTTCGGTTTGATCTGTGCCAACCTGCCTTACATCCCGACAGACACTTTACAGAGTCTCCCAATTTACGGACGCGAACCGACACTCGCTTTGGATGGTGGAACAGATGGACTTGACCTGTTTAGGAAACTGATGAATATCGCACCTGACTGGCTCGCACCGAATGGATTGATCCTGCTCGAGATCGAAGCCACGCGCGGCGTCCAGGCGTTGAGTCTTGCATTCGATATGTTTTCACAAGCCGAGATCCATTTGCGTCAGGACTTTACCGGTCGTGACCGCCTGCTCGAAATCCAAATATGAAAACACTACTTGTTTCAGCGAATTCGCCAGATGCCATTCAGCAAGCTCTGGAGGTGCTGAACAAAGGTGGCCTGGTTGCATTTCCAACCGACACCGTCTACGGCGTCGGTGCCATGGTCATGGATGGCACGGCAGTCAAATCCATCTATGCTGCCAAGGATCGGCCCGTCGAAAAGGCGATTCCGGTTTTGATCGGCGACGCGGGAGATATGGACAAAGTTGGTATGAATATCCCCGAGACTGCGTACAGGCTCGCCTCCTGCTTCTGGCCTGGACCGTTGACTGTAGTAATCCCCAAAAAGCCGACTCTCCCCGAATCCGTGTCGGCCACCGCAACCGTCGGCGTACGCGTTCCCGATCATGAAGTGGCTCGCACACTGCTGCGTGCGGCGGGACCAATGGCCGTCACCTCAGCGAATATTTCGGGCCAAACAAGCCCTTCCACCGCAGAAGAAGTCTTCGCACAACTCGGCGGACGAATAGACCTGATTATCGACGGCGGAAAAACGCCCGGCGGCGTTCCTTCCACGGTGATCGATTGTTCAGAGAACGATTTGAAAATCCTGCGGGCCGGTCCGATTTCTCTGGAAGAAATCCGGACCAAACTCTCATCCCCCGCTTAATTTTGGTTCAGGTTATGTTTATCTTGAAGAATATAATGACAATTGCATTCTCCTTAACAAACCGCCTACGGCTCGGGCAAGCCAAAGGCGGTTTGGGTTTTAAATAATAAGACGTCACAGGTCTTGGAGACCTGTGACGTCTATTTTTGGGATAACGGCCAGGTCGGCTGTACATCCATATCCAGTTGCGAGATGTGACCGAACGCATATCGGTAATATCCTGCCGCGGCGATCATGGCGGCATTGTCGGTGCATAGGGAAAAGGCTGGAATATGTACCTTGAATTCAGTCTGAGATTGAAACGCATTCCGCAAGGCGCGGTTTGCAGAAACTCCACCAGCCACCAAAATTTCCTTGGCGCCGAAATCACGCGCGGCTTTGATCGTTTTCGTGAATAACACATCCACTACGGTGGATTGAAACGATGCGGCCAAATCTTCAACGGGCAACGTGGAATGTTTTTTCTTGAGTGCATTCACTTCATAAAGAACCGCGGTTTTGAGTCCGCTGAATGAGAAATCGTATGGGTTATCGAGTCGGGCACGAGGGAATTTGAAACGCTTTGGGTCACCGCCTTCTGCAGTTTTTTGAATTGCCGGTCCGCCTGGAAAGGGCAACCCAAGCAGGCGACCCACTTTATCGAAAGCCTCACCAGCCGCGTCGTCCAGGGTGGAGCCGAGACGTTTGTACGTCAAATGATCGGTCATCAGATTCAGCTCTGTATGTCCACCCGAGACAAGCAACGCCATCAATGGGAACTGCGGTTCAGCAGGTATTGATTCGCCAGCGTTGTAAATCCAGGACGAATAGATATGTCCCTCCAGGTGATTGACGCCCACAAGAGGCAATCCCAAACCGAGCGCCAGTCCCTTGGCCATGTTCAGCCCAACCACCAGTGAGCCGGCCAGGCCGGGACCGCGCGTGACCGCAACCGCATCGACATCCTTTAGTGTGAAGCTGGACTGGGCCAGTGTCTGCTCGACAACTGGAATGATACTCAACACATGCTGGCGCGAGGCGATTTCAGGGAATACACCACCATAGCGCGCGTGGATATCCATCTGCGATGCGACGGTGGAGGCCAACAGCGCGCGGCCATTTTCGAGAATCGCACAGGCCGTCTCATCACAGGATGATTCGATGGCGAGGATACGAGCAGGAGGAAGATTGGTCATTTTATTTCAATGAGATTTCCGTCTTAAGCGGAGCGTCCTTCGACTGGGTTCGTCGCAGCGACCGCTCCTCTCTCCGCTCAGGACGGAAATATTACAAATGTCTCAAAAATGAGTCAGGGTTATTCAGGAAATCCTTTGTCAGTTGGACGTGTTCGAGTTGGGTATATTTTACTTCCCGAATCCGACCTTCATTAAAGAACAAGATCTGGGCATCGGGAAACGCCAGGATGATCGGCGAGTGTGTGGCAATGATGAATTGTGAATTTTGCTGCACCATCTGCTTGAGCGCGGCAATAAAGCTCAATTGGCGCATCGGCGAGAGGGCAGCTTCGGGCTCATCCAACAGGTACAGACCGTCTGGGACAAATCGGGATTGGAACAAGGTCAGGAATGATTCGCCGTGCGAATAAGAATCGAGACCCTCGCCGTAGCGGCGTTGCATGTCTGCAAGTTGTCCGTGAAATGGCATGCTGGCCAGCGCAGCCGCATACCTGGAACGACCTTTATATTCCTCTTTGATATTTTCCAGTTCCTGTTGAAATTCCTCTTTTGTCTGCCGCATGGATTTGGCATAGCCGAAAAAATCTTCAGCGCGCAGGAAGAAGCCTTTGCGAGTCCGTTTATTCCAGGCCAGACGAAAATACTGGGCGAGTTTTCGAAGCGGGGCAAGCGATTGATCAGTGCGTACGCTTTCGCTGCCCACTGTGATGGATTCGACAGCACAGGCAATCGCCTCCAGTAAAGTGGATTTGCCGGAGCCGTTTTCTCCCACCAAGAATGTGACAGGCGATGCAAATTCAATCTCGCGCAAAGATCTTACGATTTCCAGGTTGAATGGAAATACATCTTTAGCCTGCGAGTCGAATTCACGAACGCTAATGGATTTGAGATGGATCATTGAATTTAAAATGTCATTGCGAGATTGCTTCGGCAGCCCGTTGGGCTGCCTCGCAATGACGGGCCTAAGGTTTCTTCCACTTCTTCATCGGCAGGACGAAGTCGTATGGATATTCACTCAAGAGTTCAAATTGACCATCCGGGCGCATCCAGTAAGAATCTTCGATGCGGACTCCCATGCCTTTTTCGGGATAGTACAAACCCGGCTCAATCGTGACGACGACGCCTGGCTTCAGAATGTTATCATCGCCATCCGTATGGCGGCTGGAGGGGCGTTCATGCACATTCAGACCAAGTCCATGACCCAGAGAATGGACGTATCCATCGGTCAGCACACCACCGGAATGCATTGGCGTCTTATGACCGTTCTTGTTGAATTCCTCACACACGAATACTTGATAATCCTTGAACTGGGCGTTCAGATCAATATTTTCAATCACTTTATCGTACACCGACTGAACTTCATCATAGAGTTTCTGTGATTCGGGTGTTGCGTATCCCAAACTCCAGGTGCGCGTGAAATCGTAGAAATATCCGCCGCCGGCTTCCCCGGGGAATATATCAAAGACGATGGTCTGGCCCAACCGCAGCAAATCCGTTGGCGTTCCCACGGAGTGTGGAATCCCTGCATCACGCCCGATGGCGAAGATGCAGCCTTCCACATCTGCCGCGCCGCGTTCTGCGAGCCAGAGCGCGATCTTGCCTTTTACGTCGCCAATCGATAGCGGTGAACCATCCTCCTTGAGCAACACTTCGTCGTCGCGCACCTCACACGAGGTGAGGTAATCTGCGACCATGCCCACGACTTCCGTCGTGATGCGGCCCATCCTGCGGATTCGATCTACTACATTTTCTTCCTTGGTTTCCATTGCGCGCATAAAGATCGATTCAGACGGAGTCTCGCCGAAGAACGACACATTAGGAAAGGCATTGCGGAGCAGGTCTAGCAGCAAAAGTGCCTCACTTACGTCGGTGCTTCCGTAAACGCTGACTCGCCCTGCAGTAATACCATATGATCCAAATAATTCCTCATATCGGTCAATGAATTCCGTGATCGGCGGGCGGCGAAGTGGAACGGTATTCAGTCCGCTTTTCGCGGCCTCCTCACGCTCCATTGCATTGCAGAACAAAACGGGTTCTTCGTTCAGTTTCTTGATCAAAACTGCATGGGATACGTGCCCGCCTCCCACCAGGAATGTCATCGGCGGATTATGCTCGGCGCTGCCAAGCACCATGATGGCATCTAAATTTCTGGCTTGCATGAGGGCATCGAGATCAGATTTCATTTGTTCTCCGTTTTAAACGCGAATTTCACGAATGCGCGAATGATGCGAATTTTATTTGATTTTCGTGGGCAGGTTTCAGGGTTGAGGAATGCGCAGGGGAAGTTTGGCTTTTCCCTTGCTATTCACAACCCGGCTTGACTGGACACGCGCTGCGCCAAAATTGATGACAATGGCCAGCTCAAGCCCTGTTGCCTTCAGGTAGGACAAAACCTGTTGTTCATGAATCCGGGCAATCTCACTTACGGCTTTATATTCAAGAATAATACGCCCGTTGGCAATATTATCCAGGAAAAACTCCCCCAAAGGCTCGCCTTTGAAATGGACCTTGACCTGCCTTGGATGTTGCAGAGAAACCCCACGCCGGGTCAATTCAAGGTTCATGGCTTTTTCGTATATGGATTCGGGATAACCCGGACCCAACTCATTATGCACCTCAAACGCGGCTTGCATGATCAAGTATGATAACTCTTTTTCTATAATAACAAGCTCTGACATCTTGTCTCCATTCGCGACATTCGTCTATTCGTGCCATTCGCGTTATTGGGATTTCAACGGTACTCATCCAATGCTTTCCTCAAGACCTGCGGCAATACTGTATCATCCAACACGGTTCTTGGGTCGAACAGTACTTTATCATTCTCGGTTCGGGCGATTACGGGTGGATCGGACTCGCGCAGTTTCTTCAAAAATTTATCCGGTGACCGGACGTCCAATGCCAGAACACATGTTGGAATGGACTCTTCCGGAAGGCTCCCACCACCCACCGTGGATTCTGACTCGATGACATCTCCCTGTCCCACTGCGGCCCGCCACGCCTCTGCCCTGCCCTGAACCTGCGCCAGCGGCATCGACATCATCCTCACAACCGGAATTTCGCGTTCCGCCTCATCCCGGAGATAATGTGTGAGCGTGGCCGCGAGTCCTGCTAAACAAGTCTTATCCGCGCGGACGGCGCGGGCGAGCGGGTGCTTCTTGATCTTATCGAGTAATTCCTTCTTACCGACAATGATTCCAGCCTGGGGTCCGCCCAATAATTTGTCGCCCGAAAAACAGACAATGTCCACACCTGCGTATAAGGATTCCTGCACCGTTGGTTCATGAGCAAATCCATATTTGGCGGTGTCGATCAACGCTCCGGAACCAAGATCATCTACGACGAACACGCCTGCCTGGTGGGCTACATCCACAATTTCTTTCAGTTGAGGTTCTTCGGTGAAGCCAATAATCTTGAAATTGGAGCGATGCGCGCGCATGACGAGGGCGATCAACGGATGGGGAACGGATGAACGGATGGGGTCAACGGATGGAGGAGCGGACAAACGGATAGGGTCAGCGGATGGAGACTCAGATGATTGAACGCCGAGAGCTTCCTCAAAATCTGACAGGCGAACTTTGTTAGTGGTGCCAATCTCTAGTAACTTGGCGCCGGATTGCTTCATGACATCCGGCACGCGGAATCCGCCGCCGATTTCGACCAGTTGTGAACGTGGAATAACTACGCGTTTTTTGTTTGCCAAAGCAGAGAGGACGAGCAACACTGCCGAGGCATTGTTATTCACGATCAGGGCAGCCTCCACGCCCAATAACTTTTTCAGAATGGCTTCTGCATGGATGAGTCGTGAGCCACGCTTGCCGGTCTCCAGATCATATTCAAGGTTGGAGTAGTTGGCCGCAGCTTCCGTCATGGCGCGAATCGCGGCATTTGATAAGGGAGCCCGTCCCAAATTGGTGTGGAGGATGACTCCGGTGGCGTTGATGACAGGTTGCAGCGAAGGACGCGTCCAGGCGGCGAGGAGGGATTCGGCCTGGGTTAAGATGAGGTCCGTTGAGGGCAAAGCAGATTGAGGGTCGAGCTTGAATCGTGCGCGGGCTGAGTCCAGAGTCGATCGCAAGGCGTCCAGAGTCAAAGGACGACCATAGCTCTCGATGAGATGAGTCGCACTTTTTAAGAGTTGTTCGACGGAGGGAAGGTCACGAAGTTCACTCATCGAGGTCCGTGGGAGGAGTCCAGAGCGAGCGTTCGCGCAGACGGATGAAGTATTCGATGGCGATCAGCCCGATGGCGAGACCGATGATGACGTAGACGGTTACGAGACGTCCGAGTTGCAGCCAGGCCAGGGTTGCGCCATAGATCCCAAACCATATCGCCTGTCGGACGATGACGTTTGCGTCGGCGGGTGGCTCGTCTGGAAAGCGGCGATGGAAAAAGTAAACGATTGGTAGAAGCGCACCGGTAATTGCCATAAGTATGAGGACAAAAAATCCCCAGCGCGGCCAGACTTCGGGTCTCGTTTCGGTAATCAGAAGATAAAGACCGCCCGAGCCAATGATAAGTAGCAGCAGTGCAGAGAGGCCGAAAGATCTAAATCTGAGCGGTTGATCCATTAATTGAATTATACTCTGTGGAACATTTGACCGATGGTCGAGTAGTCCTGCCGCGCTCCCGAAAAGCATCGGGAC
>OELG01000194.1_pt1 | contig 11266 bp, 11 predicted proteins | sample 1503541 | NCBI WGS metagenome assembly OELG01 (sample SAMEA104379617, study PRJEB20068) | metagenome | biome: 1000743; feature: 77; material: 1998 | place: USA | collected 2012 | depth 25 m | reverse complement strand
CCGCCAGCTTGAAGAAGCCGCCTGGCTCTGCCATACTTGTTAAGCTGAGCCGCGTACCGCCTTCAACGCGCTCGAAGGTCATCGAGTTTTCCACTGGGAAGGGCCCCGATATAGTTTTCTCCACATATCTACGGTTCGGCTCGTATTCGGTCACCTCGCTTTCACCTTCCATCCGCCGACCAAGAAACGTGACGACAGGTCGGAACGTGGTGCCGACACCAATGGGCCCTTTCGAAGTTATCCTGACTTCGCTGCTGCTTGAGATCCACTTCGGGAAATTCTCAGGGTTACTCACAAATGTAAAGACCTCCTCAACGGGCCGGTTGATCACGGTACTGATTTCGAGTTTGAGCATCTGACTTACTCCTTTCCTGCGAGTTGAGCGAAATCATCTCACCTTATGACGAGCATCTACCAAATACCAGGCATTAGCCGATAGCGGACTTTCGTAGCGTGATCGGCTTGCTATTATCATGTGAGCCTGATCTTATCTCGCTGCGGTGGGCCATTCTATTTATCTCCAAAGATTTTTTTTGATAGGAAGTCCTGGATTCGTCCGATATCGATGTTCTGTTGATTGCTCAGCACGATGATGGTGACGTGATCATCTGGATATCGAGCAATGACGGTCGTAAACCCTGGAATTTCGCCCCCGTGCAAATTCAATGTCCGACCGCGTTCCTTGGCTATAAACCAGCCATAGCCATACGCCGAAGACCAGCGATGTGGGATAGCCGCGTGTGGAGCGAACATCTCGTCTAAATAAACCCGCGGAACCAGTTGCTCCGTGGATAGCGCTTGTTCCCAGTGGTAAAGATCTTCGACTGTAGAGTACAAAGCACCAGCTGCATATGGGATTGACATATCGATGAATTCCGCTGGCTCGGTGGAATCCTGGTCTGGGTAACCAACCGCCAGGCTATTTGAATTGTGATCATAGCCAGTGTCGCGTAGGTTTAGCGGGGTGAAGATGGATTGTTGTAGAAAATCCTCATAGGATTGGCCCGAGGCTTGCTCAATGATGTAACCCAGCACGATATACCCGGAATTGCTATAGCTCCATGTCTCGCCGGGCTGGAAATCCAACGGCAAATCTTTGAAACGCGCTATAGTCTGCTCAGGGGGTGAAGGTGTAGCCAATGTACTCCAGTAACCGGGCAATGAGAGGAGATCAGGAAGGCCGGAGGTGTGGGTCAGGAGGTGGTCAATGGTGATACCTACCCACGTGGCAGGACAGTCAGCGATGTAGTTGCAGATTGGGTCTGCAACATTGAGTTTGCCTCGAGCCGCCAGGATGAGGATCGCCATGGCCGTGAACTGCTTGGTAATTGAGCCAAGCCGAAACCTGGTTTGGGCCGTATTGGGAATATTGTGCTGGCGATCCGCCAGACCGTAACCCTGGTTCAGGAGCACATCATCTTGGCGAGCCACGAGCACGGAGCCGCTGAAATTTCCATCCTTACTTTGTTGGCTAAGCCAGGCATCCATGCCCGAAATCACTTCCCGCGGAATTGCTGTCGGTGCAGGAGTGGGTGTAAGAGTAGGAGAGAGTTGTGAGGCGCATGCCGCCGTCACAAGCAAGACTCCGCATACCGTGATGCGAACAGCATTGTGTCGCATGATGAAATTCCTCGAACCTATTTACCAGGGAAACTCACTTTTTTAGATTGCTCTTGATTGGAATTTTCAGCTGTGTTCATAATATTTCACTCTACCTTTCTATTGCCACCACACCGCTATCGCCATCCACGATGACACGTTGCCCACTATGGATGCGCTCGGTCGCCACACCTGTTCCCAGCACGGCGGGAATGTGATACTCGCGCGCCACAATGGAACTGTGACTGAGTAGACCTCCCACGTCGGTGACAATACCTGAAGCCAGCGCGAACAGAGGCGTCCAAGCGGGCGTGGTGATCTTGGTGATGAGGATATCGTTCGGCTGCATCTGTTTGAACTCATTGGGGCCATGAATTAGGCGCGCGATGCCAACAATGCGGCCTGGGCTCGCCCCAATCCCTTTGATGGTGTTGCTTACCGCTTGGTCGGTGCGCGCGGGCATCACGAAGCTCCAATCAATTCCCCAGAATCGCGTGTCGCCTTTGATGGGCAGGTTCACGGGCGGCGTTACCATGCGCTCGCGCTCCCATCTCGCGCGCCGCTCTGTCACTACGCCGCGAAAATCCTGAGTGGCCTGATTCGTATCCAAGGCGTTTGCCGCGTTTTCCAATTCATTCACGTTCAACCAAAACACGTCGTCAGGCTTGGCGATTGCATGTGAATCAGCCAGTCGTCGCCCGATCTCCCGCAACATGCTGCGCAGAAGGGGCCAACCCAAACCGACACCCGCCAGAGCATCCTCACGTAGTGGCGTGTAATCCTGAACCCACTGCAAGAGTCGCGTGAACCATCGCAGGCGGAAACCCTTCAGGCGCGCCAGGATGGATTGGGTTGCCTGCTCCCGCGCGAACGTTGTTTCTGCTTGCCGTTCATAGGGGTTGCGCCCTCCTCCTGCGAGGAAATACTTGAGCGTTTCGAGCAGCGGTGCGGGATCGTCGGCGGGCACGCTCTTGGCAAAGTCCAAATCGTAGATGGCATGACCAAAGCGATTCAGGTGCTCTCCGAATCGGCGGCTGAATTCGCGCCAGCTTTCGGAATCATGAATAGGCATGGACGATGACTGATATGCGGAAACAACTTCGACGCTGGTTGCGCGTGCAAGATAATCAGCAAGTTCTGAATGTTCACGTGCCCACATTGCTAAATCATACAAGGATTTCTCCGCCTGGATCGGTACGCTGTCGAAGCCAAGCATGAATGCCAGCGCGGGCGGATCATCCTTGCGTTTGATGAGACGATCGTAAACAAGGGGGAACAACGACTCGCTGATCTTCGACATGGGCAGGATGCCGCTTTGAATAGCAAGGTAATGCTCTGCCGCGAGTCGCACGATCTCACGCGCGCCATCGAGCAACTGAGTACTGGAGATCGTACTCAAATCGTGCGCAGCCCACTTATCGACAACCGCTACATAGTGTGGACGGGCTTCCTCTGCCCAGCGCTTCTGCGCCATGGGGAATAGGCGCTTGATCGCGCGCGGCACGAACAGCAGGTAACGCCAGGACTGCCGTGTGCTGAATCCATAATCAAGGTAGGCGTAATCGTTGATGGTCAGGTATAGCTGTTCAGGCATAAAGTCTGCGAAGTTTATGCCTACCGACTTTCCCAAGTTGTGCCTCGCCTCATCCCAGGCTGGCAACCCCAGCGTAGCGAAGAGCGGTGAAAGCGGGTCGGGCAGGAGTTCGATAATATTGGCGCGCATATACTTTCCGTTCGGGCGCGGCAGTTTCCAATTCAGCGCAACGTGTGGCTCAGGGAGTGCAGTGATCGGTCGCGCTTGCAGGATGAAGAAACGTCCATCCTGCATCGCCCATTCAATATCCATCGGTCGTGCATAGAGTCCCTCAATCTGTATTCCAAGGCGCGACAATTCAAATACTTGATCGGGGTTGAGTGTGCTTTGCTTGCGCCTCTCAGCGGTGACAGGCTCCTCGCGTGTACCTTCGGAAGTTCGCACCGTCATCACCTGTTTGTCGGCGATCTCTTGTGATGCAATAGTAGTCGTTTGCTTATTCACGATGAATGTATCCGGCGTGACCTGCCCACCCACGATGGCCTCACCCAAACCCCACGCGGCGTTGATCACCATCTGGTCTCGATCACCTGTCATCGGATTCGCAGTAAAGAGAATGCCCGCCGCATCTGCCGGGACGAGTCGCTGCACCACGACCGCCAACGCGACATCTTCAGGTGGGATATTGTTCTTCGCGCGACAGCCAATGGCACGCGCTGTCCACAATGAAGCCCAACAGCGTTTCACCGCGTCCAACACATGATCATTTCCGCGCACGTTGAGATACGTCTCTTGTTGGCCCGCGAACGACATCTCGGGCAGATCTTCGGCGGTCGCAGACGAACGAACAGCAACGGGCGGATCATCCGCGCCGAGTTCGGCATACGATTGGCGAATAAAATCCGCAATGTCGTTGGGTATGGTAGCCTGTATGATGAGGGAATGGATTTGCGCAGAGGCAGTATCAAGTGAGGCTGGATCGTCGGTCCGCGCTTGCGTTGCTACAGACAGAATCGAGTTAGTGAGATGGTTTTCATCTACAAAACGTCGATAAGCATGAGTCGTGATATGAAAACCAGGCGGCACGGGAAGGCCGGCCCTTGCCAGCCGCGCAAGTGAAGCGCCCTTGCCGCCAACTAATTCGAGTGTAGCATCAGAGCTATTCAGTTTAAGAATCAAAGTTCTATTGGAGATATTGACAGGATCGTTGGCGTTCATGAGCAGACTTCCTTTCATTTTCATTCACCTAGGAACCTCAACAGCCGTGTTGAGACTTCCTGGGAGGCTTCGACGGGCGGCCAATGCCCGCACTCCACCAGGTGTTCAACTTGTTGGGCGCCAAACAAATCGGCGAATCGAATGGGTATCCAGGGATCGCGGTCGCCCCAGAGCACTAATGAGGGCACGCGGACAGCGAGGCCGCGCAATTCATCCTCCCAACCCTTGAAGACCTCTGGATCGAGCGCCCGGTACAAGCGCAACATCATGCGTTTCACCGAGGGCGTAATCAAGTCATAGGTGTGATTGATTTGGTCGTGAGTGAGTTTTCGGGCTCCGCATCCGCGCCGAACGACCCGGGCGAATGCCCAGCGTGATATCATCCGCAGGCTGAGTTCGCCGAGAATTGGCGTGCGGTAGATGCGGGCAAAAATATGCCAGTGATATTCAGACGAAAAGGGCGCATTTGTGATGACCAACCGCCTGACCTTTTGGGGATGCTTCACCGCCCACGCCAGACCGTAAACTCCTCCCAGGTCATGAACGACAAGGTTCAACGGTTGCGTGATGCCTACAGCCCCCACAAGATCATCAATATACCCAGCCAGATTGTCAAGGGAACAGTCGAAATCGGTGGGAGCGGACGAGCGGCCATAACCCGGCAAATCGGGTGCCAGACAACGATAGTGTGGGCTGAGCCGGGTAATGATCTCGCTCCACAAGTCGGCCGATTCAGGGCTGCCGTGCAGGAATAGGGTAGGGATGCCCGATCCCTGGTCAACAAGATAGACCTCTACATTCCGAACGGTCAGTAGTATAGGCTTCCCGTATTCCACTTGCGTTGCCATAATTGTTTCGCCTACTTGCCTTATGTTTGCAGGTATGATCTCATCGGCGCTTGATAGCCATGTTCAGCGGCGGGTCTTTCCAAACCAGCGCGGGACTTTGTTCTTGTATTCGAGATATGAATCACCAAAGCGGGCTTCCAAATCACGCTCTTCACGCGGCACAATCAGTAAATCGAATACTAACCACCCGACCGGGAATCCTACCAAGTTCAAGATGCTGCCATAAAAGATCGCCCATCCAAGCCAGAGCGCCAATTCGGCGATGTACATGGGATTGCGCGTGAATCTATAAGGACCATTCATCAGCACATATCTTGGAGTCCGTTCCAGTTGCACTCGCTTGGGCATCCGGCTGAAATGCAGGATCATCAGCCAGATCAGGCAGATTGTCGCTAGCGCAATAGGAATCAGACCCAGCAAATTCCACATCCCTGGGCGACCATCTGTCCAGCCATAACGAGGTGTGAGCAGAGAGATTGCCCATGGTATGCCCGCAAATACCAGTGGCAGTAATATCACCCAGAAAAAGAGCGCAATGAGGAGAACCATCCAGCGTGGAAGGTTCGCTCTGTCAGGTTGTTTATTGTCAGGATTTTCAGTTGTATTCATGGCTTTTGTTTCCTTTATGATTTAACTGATACGATACGCTGACGAATGAAATCACCAATAGCATTGATAGCTTGTTGCGCCTCCGGCAAGGAGGGCGCGAATAGATGCCACCCATGCCACATCCCAGGCCAGATGCTTAAATTCACATCCACCCCGGCGGCGCGGGCATGATCGGCGAGCCGCGTCGCGTCACTTAACAAGATTTCATCGTCACCGACTTGAATGAGCAGCGGCGGTAACCCGCGCAAGTCGCCATAATATGGTGAGAGCAAAGGCAGGCGCAGATCCTGGCTACCTGCATAGTGTCGGGCATTTGTTAGAACAAGCTTGTCCGATAACGCTGGGTCTTGTTTTGTCAGGAATGATTCACCTGTGCCTTCCAGGTCAGTGAGCGGAGAAATACATACAGCCGCGGCGGGAAGCGCATCGCCCGCGTCGCGCAATGAGATCAGTGTAGCCAGAGTGAGATTGCCTCCGGCAGAAAAGCCTGCCATCACAATGTCGCGCGGAGAAGTTCCGTTTTTCAGTAACCAATGATAGGTGGTCAGGCAATCTTCCAGACCAGCTGGGAAAGGGTGCTCCGGCGCGAGGCGATAATCTACTGCCAGCGCGCGACAAGCGGCAGTTTGGCAAATATGAGCCACCACTCGGCGTTCCAGGTTATACCATCCCCACGTAAATCCGCCCCCATGTATGTAGAAAATGACAGGTTGTGAAGAAGCGTTAGGCGGAATAATCCATTCAATCGGTATGCCCTCTATCAGTTCGGATTTGACTACCACCTCTCTGGGCAGTTTGACAAAGCGATCGCTCCATTCCATTCGGGTGCGCCATTTCTCGACCGGCGCGTCCCAATCCGTGCCTGCTTTGCGCAATCGCAAGAAGGTACGCAGAAAGAAACCTTGTATGCTTATCATCCACTACTCACGATGGGATTCTTGCGAATGTATTGAGGGCTTGTCAATTCATTCAATACAAAAGCAGCCACATCGGCACGCGCAATGCTCATGCCAGTATCAGTATCCAGATACCCCGAGCGATACCTGCCTTGGGCTGGTTTATTGTTAAGTGTTGGCGCGCGCACTATTGTCCAATCCAATTCGCTTTGTTTGATTACCTTGATTCGCTCGAAACCTGGTCGTACGTGCTCAACCGGCGCGCCTGCTCGCTTCAACATGGACATCAAGAAGTTGTTCAGGAAAGGATTCTTCCCAATGAATATGATGAGCTTGTGCACGAAAGCCGGTTTGTCATTCGGTTCTAGAATTCCAAACTGAAGTTGCATTGGGAGGCTTGACAGAATGATCAAGCGCTTCACATTATTTTGATGCATGGCACGGAGAATATTTTTTGTAGCAGTTTTCTGCATTTCAAGGGGCGAGTCCTGCCTCGGACCGGTGAAATCAATCACTGCTTCTGTAGATTTGATGGTTTGTTCAACGTTCCCAGAGTTTAGAATATCTCCCTCAATGATCTCCAAGTTGGAAGACTGACGGTCCAACTTGGAAGGGGTTCGGACTAATGCCTTCACAAAATATCCATCTTTGAGAGCTAGTTCGGTAAATAGTTTTCCTGTCTGTCCTGATGCGCCGAAAACGGCGATCTTTTTCATGGTTTGCTTCCTTTCTCTATATTCAATCAACATCAGGATTGATTAACAATCCTCACATTACCAAACACCAGGGATCAACCGATAGCGCACTTTTGCCGCGTACTCGGCATAGCCAGCCAGTTCTTCGCGCAGCATCTGATCTTCGATCATCGTTCGATAAATGAGAATGGGCAACCAGATCACCACTGCCGGGATGATCGAGACCAGCGAATTGAGCGCCAACCCGCCAGCTACCAAGGCAAGTGTGCCGGCAGCATACGCTGGATGCCGCACGATTGCATAAGGTCCCTCGCGGATCACGCGCTGTCCGCGATCGGCTTGAATGCGAACGGCACCGGAAAAGAAGGAATTGACCAGCTCTGCCCAGTTCACCACTCCCATGCCAATCGCGACGATGATCAATCCTACAACTATTTCAGTCAGCGGAACACGGTCCGACCAATGAAAGCGTTGATCCAGTCCGGCAATGTTGGGTTGTACGATTAACTGCACCACCGGGAACATGACTCCTGTCCAATACGCATGCCCGCTGGGCAGTTTCATACGTTCCTTCAATAAATCAGGGCTTTTGAGTTGGAGTCCCAGGAGATTGAAGGAGAACAAGATGGTGAGAATCCCGGCATACGTCCAGCCGTACCACAAATCCCAACGCCCCGCGAAGCTGAAGAACAACACAGGGGGAAGTGCTACCGATACAATCAGCGAAACCCACGCCCAGAATAAATTCATGGTAAGCCTCCTTTTGAACATTTTTTCGTGAAGCACACGATGGCGCTTCTTGAGATCACCAGTTAATTATTGGAAGGTATTTACGCACACTGCCATTGCCTAATTTCCGATGAAGGGCGCTTTCCTGACATAGGTTATTTCAGTGATTTGGGTCACCACAAAATTGGCTATATCTCGACCGCTGATTTTTTTGCCCGGCGGAGATGCCAGATCGACCCGCGCCTGACCAAGGGATGGTTCTTCAACAACGATGGGTATACGAACCACTGTCCATTCAATGTTACTGCTCAATAGAGTATCCAATTCCTTTTGCCAATCAGCCCAGATCTCAGGAATTACCCGTCGCACGAGCATCGAAATCAACCTGGTTCTCAAATCTTTGTGATCCCCCGGTGCATCGATCGAAAAGGCCCGAACCAGAATATAGCGCCGAACCCCTAACTCTTTCATCGCAGCCAGAACATGACCTGTAACTGTGTTGCAAACAGGCGCTTCACCTTTGCGTTGCTGTAGCGCACTCAAGACAGTATCACAGCCTTGAAGCAAAGATCTGATCGCTGCGCTGTCACGCGCATCGCCTTGAATAATCTCCATGCGTCCATTACCTGGTTTGATTGTGTCAGGATTCCGCATCAATACTCGCATCGGATATCCAGCATTCGAAACTCTTTGCAGCAGAAAACGTCCCACCTTACCGGAGCCACCGATAATGGCTACTTTCACCGACTCTTCCTTGTTCATAATTCATCAGCCTCCTTGTGAATGTAGAGACTTTGTCCAACAGCTAGTTCAAGTTGCTTTGCGTAATCTCAGCCCAAGCCAGATGTACCAGATAGGCGTTAAGATGACCAGGCCGACCCCAGCCACAATCGCTGTAAACAATTGGATCTGCAAGAAATTTGAGGCCACGATCAGCCAATAGACGATGGTGACCGCAATGCCCAGATAGGTTAATGGCCTGGGCCAAATGCCACTGCGTAGCGCCAAAAGACTGACGACCAGAACCCATAAACCAATAGCTCCCAATCGGAGCCATGCTTGTGGATCGAGACCCGGTAGAGCACTTGGCACGGTCAGTGCAGCTTTTACGACAGCGTCGCCCTGTACATAGGCCGTTGCCCTGGCAGGATCAAGAGCCATGCGGCGGAAGGAATCTATCGTGTTAACTGCGAACCCAAGGATGGCCAGTGTGCTGGTCCAACGCACCCACCCTTCGTCTACGGATCGCACGCTCTCGGAGATTGCCTGGACAGCAGCAATGCCCAGGAGTGAGCCCAGGGCAAATACCAGGCCTCCCACAATGTACAGCGTGGGGTTTTGCGCCAGAGACTCCAGGAATGCCTCAGGGGAGATTCCGGCGGCGTCTTGTTGGTTGGGTGGCATCAGGAGATAAATGACCGCGACCACGATATAAGTAATGCCCAGGAGGATCGAGCAAGTTCCTCCGAGTTTGTTGAGTGAGTTGTCTTTCATACTTAACTCCTTTTTCACATGTCACTGCGAACGGAGCAATGCCCTATAATCAAGCGGAAATTCCGCTTTATATTCTGGTAGATCGGATTAGTAATAGCGTACTTGATGATTTCATCAACGGGCGGAGGTATGTGATTGTCAATTGCTTGCTCTTTGAACATCTAATGTTCCTTGTTGTGAGGGTTTTATCCGGCTTTGATCAAGTTGTGTTCCATATGAAAGCTTAGAAAGTCATTTCATTATGGCGTAGGAGGCGTGATGACGAGAATCGGAAAGTCAAAGCAAGCCCACCAGGGCGAGCACGGCGTTTCGGTAATTATTGGAGTCGGCCCATTGTTTGACGAGTCATGAGGGTTTTCTGTTGGAGGAGGCGGTGGAGCCAGCGGAGTATAAATTGGCAAGGTGAGGAAATCGCCAGGGTTTATTTGCAGGTCACTCTCCTTCATCCAACAAGGAATGCCGTAGATCGGGTTGTTAATAATCCACCATCCCGCGAGACTTCCGCGTCCGAGCATCTCCACGCGTGTCCCAGCTTTGACCGTGCTGACCACCGGATATGCGGGACCGGGACCAGTCCAGCAATAAGCACCTTGTAGCACAAGCGGATTCTGTGGAGCACGCGTCAGTGTTGGGGTTGGAATAGGCTGGGGGGTTGGCGTCGTGACTGGGGCTGTGCTAACTCTCTCAGATACTGCAAGACTCATGGCAGTAGTGACCACAAGAGCAGAGGTGATAACGATGACTTTGCCGGCCGTAATTCCAAATATGGATGGAAACAGCGAGGGTATGCTCATCCAAAGCAAGTTCAGGAATCCGACGGTGGCAGTCGCGGTCAATATTCCAAGAGAGACGTTGACGTATTTCCTGTCGCCCACCAGTCTCAGTGACTTAATACCGAAATGTTTTAGACGACGATCCCGGTTCAATGCACGCGTCTTCAATTCATAAGCCGCGGCTGCAGGCATATCAACAAAGACGTGTACACTGCCAGAAGTCAGATTGCTGATATCCAAATGGGACGCCGGAGTATCAGTGAGCGCTGAAATCAAGTCGATTGTCTGCTCACGCTCTTTGGCGCCAAATTCGGCAGGATCACCCTGAAGGACTAATTCGGTCTGACGGACAGTTTGTTCCGCTGCGGATTTCCATGATGCCAAATGCTCTTTGAGGGTACTAATTAATTGATTAATCGAATCATCGATTCCCATCTTTGGAACGTCGATGTACTGTAAACCAACCAGCTCATAGCGCATTTCAGCTGGAAGCTGCACCGGACCTAGTCTCATGATGAAGACGGTGCGCCCGGAATCTTGAGCAAGATCAACTTCCTTGCGGACGTTGTCGGAAGCAGCCGAATTGGATGAAAGCATCAGCACGAAGGCGTCGCAGGTATCAATGGCCTCCACGATCTGCGCGCGCCAGGTCTTGCCGGCTTTGATATCGTCGCGGTCTATCCAGACTTTCATCCCTGTATCTTCGATCTTCCCCACAATACAGTCAACAATCTCCAGATCATGTCTTGAATAACTTACAAAGATCTTACTCACAAGGTATTCCTCTTTCCGAAATCATTAATAAAGATATTTCCATTTAAACCTCAGATTTCCCTTGTTCGTTGAATCGATACGCGGGTTCAAATCCCAC
>OELG01000655.1_pt2 | contig 11308 bp, 9 predicted proteins | sample 1503541 | NCBI WGS metagenome assembly OELG01 (sample SAMEA104379617, study PRJEB20068) | metagenome | biome: 1000743; feature: 77; material: 1998 | place: USA | collected 2012 | depth 25 m | reverse complement strand
AAGGTATCTGTGGCGAAATGGCTGTTTGTCAAGCCCGATGTATTGATCCTGGATGAACCGACGCGCGGGATCGATGTGGGTGCAAAATTTGAGATTTACACCATCATGAACAGGCTGGTAAGCCAGGGTATGAGCATTATCATGATCTCATCTGAATTAACGGAAATACTCGGGATGAGCGACAGAGTTTATATTGTTTCAGCGGGAAGAATTACAGGCGAACTGCCGATTGAAGAGGCAACCCAGGAAAAAATCATGCAGATGGCAACGAACTAAGGAGACATGCATGTCATTCATCAGAGATTTACAGAAGGTGCTGCGGCAGAACATCCGCGAATATGGCATGTTTATTGCCTTGTTTCTCATTATGGCAATCTTTACGGCTACCACGAAAGGGGTATTCATCTCGCCTCGTAACATCAGCAATCTTTTGAATCAGACTGGTTATATTGCAGTCCTGGCAGTTGGTATGACCCTGGTGATTGTCATTCGACATATCGATCTTTCTGTGGGGTTCCTGGCGGGTTTCCTGGGTGCGATTGCGGCGATTGCCCTTGTATCCTGGCACCTGCCGGTTTACATCGTAATTCCACTGGTGATGGGACTTGGAGCTGTAGCGGGATGCATTACAGCCTTTCCAGTAGCCCAGTTGGGGATTCCCTCGTTCGTCGCATCGCTGGCGGGCTGGTTAATTTATCGCGGTGCCATCCTGTTGGTCACGCTGAAGACCGGCACGATTATTATTCCGGACAAGGCATTTAATGCGATTGGAAATGGCTATATTCCCGATATTCCCGGCCTTAATTTTCTGCCCGACCTGCACAAATTAACGCTCTTGCTTGGGCTGGTAGCCATTGTCCTTTTCATTCTCAATGAAATCAACAGCCGCAAAAACAAGATGGCTTATAACTTTGAAGTGTTATCGCCGGGGATGTTTGTATTGAAACTGGCTTTTATATCTGCCCTGGCGGCCCTGATCACATGGGTGTTGGCGGGCTATAACGGCCTTTCATGGACTGTGGTCATCGTATTGCTGGTGGTGGGCATTTATCATTTTGTAACCACGCAGACGGTTCTGGGAAGGCATATTTATGCGATGGGCGGAAACCCCGAAGCGGCTCAACTGAGCGGCATCAACGTAAAAAGAATAATCTATGTGGTATTTGGCTCGATGGGGATGCTTTCGGCGCTTTCCGGTATTCTGTTTGCATCCCGGCTTCAATCGGCAACGACGACGGCGGGCACCTTGTTTGAATTGGATGCGATCGCAGCGGCGTATGTGGGCGGTGTTTCAGCCGCGGGTGGGATCGGTAAAGTTACCGGCTCCATCATCGGGGCCCTGGTCATGCTTTCCTTGACGAGCGGCATGAACCTGATGACGATCGATATTTCGCTTCAATATATCGTTCGTGGCGCTGTGCTTGTGGCAGCGGTGATCTTCGATGTGGCCACGCGTACGAGTGGAAAATAATCTATTTTGGTCACCTGAGGGGCAGAGCTGCCTGGGGTGGAGGTGATCGACCAATTGCCCAGGAACGATGCATACCCCTTTTTTGACGCCTGAGTTGATTGGCTGAAGAAGATGGATACAACCGGGACGAACGTCAATGAATTGGTCTTTCTGTGCATTATGTAACGACCATGGATAATTGGGTGGGTTAGCTACGGAGTTTTTGAGTCTTTTATGAGAGTCTCAGTTGAAGATGATTATCTTCAATGCTACGCCACAAACAAATTTTCGCACGTGGCTTTTGTCACCAATCTGTAGTTAAATCGTCTGTTTTGCTTGAATGGCTTCTACGCAGGTAGTGGCTGTCCTGGTAATCTGGTCGAACGCCTCTGCCTTGACAAGCTTGTTCGAGACCAGATTCCCTCCGATACCAACCGCCACTGCGCCGGCATTGAGGTACGCGCGCGCGTTCTCGGGGCCAACGCCTCCGGTCGGCACCAGCTTGAGAAACGGCATGGGCGCCAGCACATCCTTGATGTATCGCGATCCACCCAATTGCGCTGGAAATACCTTGACCAGTTCCGAGCCCGCTTCGTACGCCTCCAGCAGTTCGGTTGGGGATAAGCCTCCACACAGGACCAAAGTCTGACGTTTGACACACGCGGCGATAACCTCTCGCCGGAGTGTTGGAGTCACGGTGAATTGCGCGCCCGCATCGATCGCAGCCTCCGCATCCTCCGACCTGAGGACTGTTCCTACACCCACACATACCGCCTCGCCCAGGGCTTTTCGAGTCGCGGAAACAGCCTCAAACGCGCCCTGTCCCGTGAGAGTAAATTCCAGAATCGTGATTCCTCCCGCCGCGAGCGCCCGCGCCACATCCACTGCGCGGCTGTAGTCGTCCAGTCGGACCACTGCGATAATTTTTTCGGCAAGAATCTGTTCAAGGGCAGTCATTTTTTCTCCTACCGCGAAATATCGCGTCGTTCGGATGCCAGCATGGCGTTCAGTTCGGCTCGTGAGGATAAAACCCGGTCACCATACTGTGAAAGTGCTATGGCTGCCAGGGCCACGCCATGACGCAGGCCTTCACGAAAAGCAGAAACATCACTCACGGACGTATCACCGGATAACCAACCATCGAGTACGCCGGCTGCAAATGCATCACCACTGCCGATACGATCCACAATTTGCACAGGAAGCGCGGGCTGGGTCACAAATTCAGTGCCGCTCAATAGCGCCGCTCCCTGCTCGCCAAAAGTGCAGAAGATGGCAGTTGCATGGGTAAGCGCTTGCAAGTCAGCCATCAATTGACGCGGTTCTACCTGACAACCAAACAGGGCTATCGCATCTGCGCCTTTGCACAACAAGACATCCGTTTCGGCGATCAGAGGGCGCAGTTTTTCACCAGCGGTTGTGGCCGTCCATAGTTTCGCGCGATAATTCACATCGAAACTGACCATAACTCCGGCAGCATGGGCGCGCCGAAGCGCCTCTACAAGCAGCGAGTAGCAACTTTCGCTCAACGCCGCCGTGATGCCCGTGAGATGCAATACACGCGTATCTAAGAGGTAGTCCCAATCTATATCAGCCATCGTCATGTGTGAAGCGGCAGAATTCGCGCGGTCATAGATGACTTGCGTGGAACGCGGTGGCGCTGCATATTCGATAAAGTACGTGCCCAAACGTTCGTCTGGCACACATTTCACTGCCGAGACATCCACCCCATCAGAGCGTAACGCGCGCAGAATTGCGTGAGCCAAGGCATGGTCCGGCATACGACTGACCCAGCCCGTTTGCCAGCCCAGACGCGCCAGAGCCACACTAACATTGCTTTCTGCCCCCGCAAGCTCCATATCGAGCAGACGAGTGTCGTCGAGCCTCCGACCTGTCGGCACACTTAGACGCAACATCGATTCGCCGAGGCTTACGAAATCAAAGCGACGTGAATGTGTTGATTTGCTCATGGGTTTACACAAACTGGATGCATGAAGCGCCCTCTATGCTAACGCGCGCTACTGGTACGCCGAGTGCTTCCTTTCCTTCGAGTATTGGCAAGACGCACACTTCATTACTATATTGATTTGCCACCAGCACGAACTTTCCGTCAGGGGCAAGTGCAAAATTACGTGGCCAGTTTCCGCCGCACGTTGGGATGTTCACCAGTGTCAGATTGCCGTCCGGTCCGATATCGTACACCGCAATGCTGTTGTGTCCGCGATTGGAAACATATAACCGTAGGCCTGAGTCGGAGATGTGAATGTCGGCAACAATGTTTTCCGGCGAATCGGATGGGATGGTGGGGATATTTTGTTTATCGACCAATGTGTCGTTTTCCGAGTCATACTCGTATAGCGACACGGTGCTGTTGAGTTCGTTTGATGTATACAGCCACCTGCCATTCGGATGAAAGACGAGATGCCGTGGTCCCGCGCCGGGTGTCGTGCTCACAGATGAGTGGGGTAGTAGTTTGCCATTCGCCTGGTCAAACTGGTAGATAACAAGTTGATCAAGTCCGAGGTCCGCGATGATGGCCAGGTGGTTATCGGGTGTGAAGATGGATGAGTGTGCGTGAGGTCCTTCCTGCCGTTCCTTATTGGGTCCACTGCCTTCATGTTGAACAAAATCTGTCATTTCGCCGAGCGAGCCATCTTCGAGAATGGGATAAACGGCGGAATTCCCTGTGCCATAGTTGGTGGCTATTAACCAGCTACCCGTCGCGTCAAGTTGTAAATGACAGGGCCAATCGCCACTGCTGGTTTGTTGGTTGATGGGTTGAATGCTAAATGGCTCACGTATAAATCGAAAAGACCAGACTGACCCTGAAACGCCGTGACTATCTTTTCCTGTTTCGCTGACAGCATATAACCATTTTCCATTTGGATGCGCGATAACAAACGAAGGGGTGTTGACGCCTGTGTATGAACCGACCGGTTTAATTTCACCGGTGGATTCATCAAAACTAAAAGATAGAATGCCAGGCTGTTCGAGAGAGGCGTAACCACTGACAAACAAAAAAGATTGGGTTGATGGTGTCATAGAATCTTTTTCACCAATTCGTCACGGAGCCGTCGCGTCGTCGCCAATGCGGCGCTTCCCAGAATTTCCAAGTTTGTGATTGCGCTGATTTTTCATCAATCTCAATGCCCAAGCCGGGCGCTGTCGGTACCGGGAAGGAGGTTCCCTCCAAAATTGGTTGAACCGGGAAGAGCGCCTCCGCGTCATTAATCCCCTGTTGTCCATAATACAGATTCTCGGTCTGGGTCACGCGCACTTCAAGCCAGGCAAAATTTGGAACTGCCGCGCCCAAATGAATTGTGGCGGCGGTACAAACCGGGCCAAGTGGGTTGTGCGGCATCAAATCAATGTAATGCGCTTCCGCCCAGCCAGCTACTTTCATCGCCTCGGTGAACCCGCCGACATTGCAAATATCCACGCGAGCGAAATCAGTGAGATGCCTTTCAATATATGGCATGAACTGCCATTTGCTGGAGAATTCCTCGCCTACGGCAAACGGCACATCCGTCAACTTGCGCAGAGCTTCGTAGGCTTCCGGGGTTTCAGCGCGGATCGGTTCTTCAATAAAATCGAGCGTGCCCATCGGCATTTTCTGGCAAAAGGATGCGGTTTCAGCAATGCTCAGCCGGTGATGATAGTCAATGCCCATCACAAAATCACTGCCACACTCCTCGCGCACTTTCGTTAACCACTTGGCAGTCATTGGGATACTTTCGCGTGGTTCCCAAATATCTGATTCTCCGGTGAAGCCGCCCTCATGATCAAGCATCATCGGTCCGGTGCGGATGACGTGCCAACCATGTTTCATCAACAGTTTGACGTCATCGATCAATCTTGGACCCGCGCCTGTCGCGGTTGCGAAACACGGAATCACATCCCGATGTTTGCCACCGAGCAGTTGATATACAGGGACATTGAGAGCTTTTCCCGCGATATCGTATAAGGCAATGTCAATGGCGCTTTGCGCCGCGAGCAGAACGCGTCCGCCTTCAAAATACTGGCCACGATATAGCTCCTGCCAGATACGCCCAATCTGCATGGGGTCCTTGCCGATAAGAAATTCACGGAAATGTTTCAGCGCGCCAACGACAGCCAGCTCACGCCCGCTCAGGCCTGATTCGCCGAGTCCATAAATCCCTTCATCTGTCTCGACCTTGACCACGAGTTGGTTGCGGCTTCCCACCCAGACGGGGAGGGGTTTGATATCGGTGATTTTCATGAGCTAATTCTCCTGGTGTTTCCATCCGAGCAAGCGTCCCGCTGTGGCACAATTAAAGAAACCTGTGTGATTTGAAAAATCCCCTCGAATTTCTGTGTGAGGATAATACTCTTGTGCCAGTTCCAGAGATGGTCTTGTTGAGGCTGTGTGCGGCGCCGCAATATAAAAAACCTCATGCCCTGTGAAATCTGTGGTGAGGGAAAGCAGGAAGGCGCGGCTGGCTTCGCTGAGTAATGTATAGGCCCAGAGATGGCGAATCGCAGCCGGCCCCATGGCTGCCGTACTCTGAAGCGCTCTCTCACGTGAATCCAACAACCAGTGTAGGCGCAGGCTGGCAATGGTCATCCATTCGAAACGACGCGCGAACGCATCTGCCTGTTGCTCCAACACCCACTTGGAAAGGCTGTAGGGATCTTCCGTGTAGGTGGCATGTTGCTCATCCACTGGAAAGTAATCGTACTGAGGTGAGCGGCTGAAAGCGCCTCCGATCGCATTGATGGATGAAGCTAAACATACCCGTTTGATGCCGAGCATTGAAGCCGCGCTCAATGCGTTATAACTGCTGACGGTATTGTCAGCATATACCACGTGGTCGGGATGGTTACCCGGCGCGCGAATGGCGGCAAGATGGACCAGCGCATCACAACCGTGGATACTCGCAGCGAATTGACCAAAATCGCGCGTGTCAGCAATCAAAAAATCCACACCTCGCCTGTGATCGGTGGATAAAACCCGGTCAATACTTACAACCGTATGGTTTTGCTCCAACAAGTACGGGACCAGGCTGCGGCCCATATCGCCATTTCCACCTGTAACTGCAATTCTCATGTGTTTTGCTTTGTCTCTTTGCGTGCTTCCGAGGCCAGAACTTCATCCAACATGGAGTTCATGTGTCCCTGCATTAATAATCGAGCCTGCGGCGCATTGCGTAACTTTAGCGCCTCAGCGATGAGCGCATGATAACGCAATGCGCGCAACAAGGCGTTCGGATCCAACAGAATCGCCCGACGACTCTCCAGGAACAAATCGCTAACACCTTCCATCGTCTGATATAAGATGGGATTATGCGCAGCATAGGCAATCTGGCGATGGAACAAAACATCAAGTTCGGCAAAATCATGACCGTTTTTATCTTCTTCTTCCATTTGCCGTACCAGCCCTTCGATCTCAGTCAACTCTTCATCGGTGCCACGCTCGGCCGCCAGAGACGCCAATTCCGGTTCCAGGATGCGACGCGTTTCAGCCAGGGCGAGGAGTAAGCCATCGCCCACTTTTTGAAAGTGGCTGGACAATTCAGTGGATGGGCGTGCTCCTGTGATGTAGACGCCACTACCATGCTCAATCTTGATCAAGCCGATGGATTGCAGCGAGCGCAGGGCCTCACGTATAGTCCCTGCGCCAACTTGAAGCTCTTTTGCCAACTGCGTGATACTGGGTAGGCGATCTCCTGGCAACCAATCTCCCTGACGGATGCGCTGCTGCAGTTCTTCAAAGATGTTGTTGTACAGACGGTTCCTGCGAACAGCCACCTTTTCTGAATTTTCAGGGGAGGTTAATTTTGAGTCTGACTCAGTCATAGGAGATCCAATGTTATGAAATAGCCCTTATTCAAACGTAAGCTCCCATATCGCACCGTTCCCGGCGTAGTCCAAAACATACAACCGATTCTCGATCAGCACCGCGTCGATGGGAAATAGGAAGCCGCGCGCGATCTCAGTGGTTCTAACTTCATAATTGTCACCAGTTTTGGTCAACTGCAAGTGGAGCAGGCCCTGGCCTCGATAGCTCAAGGTGCCGCCCGCGGCCCCCCAACTCACGAGAAAAGCGCTGAACGTATCCCCGTCATCGCGCCATTGTGCCGGCAGTTCCGGTTCCGTGGCAAACACCAGGCCCAACGGCGAGATATGAGGTGTAAAAGTGGAGAGTGTCTTGCCTTGTGTGCTGGCATCATATTCCTGGCCATCTTCCCCGCGATAGATCATGGCATCCGGGCCGAGGTTAACGATCGGATCAGTGAACTCACCGGGTGGCTGTGGAAAATCCGGATCATTATGATAGAAGCCATGGTCTACAGCCCAAAAGCCCGATTGTAGACGCAAGTCTTTCGTTGGATCGTAATCCGGGAAACGCTGTGGATTATCCTCTGTACCAAAGCGCCACGGGAAGCCATAGTGCAATCCCTCGCGAATCCAATTGAGCTCATCAGGATAGTCGGCATCCGGGCCATTGTCTATTGCGAACAGATCGCCGTTTGGCGCGAACGCCATATCATAGGCATTGCGTGTGCCGCGCGCCCAGATCAATCCCTGTTCGGTCAGAGCGGCCTCATCGTTTGGCAAAACCAGTTCGGTGGCGCTGGTGGGGATACGCAGGATCTTTGAGGTGAGGGCCACGTCGCGTGTATTCGGGAAAGCACCACCGTTGTCTTCCACCTCACCGTGGTCGGTGCGCGAGCCGCCATTGATGTAGATCCATTGACCATCGAGGCTGACGATGATGCCGTTGTATAAGTGGTCGAAGTATGTACCACTCAACGGATAGGGCTCGGACGAGGCGAGGGTCTCCCAGGTAAATCTTCCCTGGTCATTCGGCACACCTTTGCGAACCACGACCTGCGTCTTCGTCTGGTCGACTGTAGTATTCAAAACTACATACAACGTTCCATCTGGCCCAAAGGCCATACCGGTCGCGGAGCCTTGGATTTCTCGGATGGAGGCAACCTGCTCGCGCGACGCGGATCCAGATATATCACTTATCCGAAAGATACCTTCGTCTGGCTTTAGAAAGTAAATGTCGCCATTAGCAGGATTGCGCACGATCCGGATGTTGTTTGGGCCGACCTCCATGACCTTGCGTAAGGTGAGACCTGTCTGTAACAGAACGGGGCCACCCACGATGGGTTGAGTTTCAACTGGCGTGGATTGAGTTTCAACTGCCGTGGGTTCCGTGAGAGGGGTGGCAGTCGCCTCAGACGATGGCTGAGCAGTCGCTGCAGGCGATGCTTGACAGGCTGCCAGACCTAGAAGTATAAGGAACGTATATAAGTGCGTTGCAATAAATCCTTGCGTTATTTGAGAAAGCTGTAGATGTTTGAGCATTAGGTCTCCTAAGTAACGTTGACTAAGATATTATTGAGTTCGGCGCAATGAGTGGGTTTCGTATAGCGAAACAAAATCAGCCGTCGGGAGATCAACATTTCAGCCATACAAACTCCGATGAGGAAAATGGAGCGGTGAGAATTAGTAGCCTGTAGTCCGACTTTAAAAATAATATAGTGAAATTAGAAAATGAGCATAAACCCGGCAACTCATCCTATCTCTTGACTTATTTCCAAATTAACTGGTATCTCACAATTGACATAAGATTATCATTCGCCTATAATTTTAGCCGTTACGCCTGAAAATTGCAACATTCTGACATTAAGGAGGTGGCCGGCGCACAATAACTCATCATATCTCTTGCTCTCAATTGGAAATCAAACGAAAAACATAAAGAGGAGAATTAAGAAGATGAAAAAGTTTAAGTTATTGAGCATGCTGATGTTGCTCGCCATCGTGGCAAGTGCTTGCGGTGGTGGTGCCCCTGCAACACAGGCCCCTGGTGCAACCGAGGTCCCTGCAAGTAATTTGCCTGAGGTAGCCCGTGAGGATACAGTCATATTAGGCTGGAGCATCTCTTCGCCTATTGGCGTTACCAATCCGTGGGCCGTCCCTGGTTACACCCATCAGGAAGGCAACGTGTTCCTCTGGGAAGCCCTGTCATATTACGGCATCTTCTCCAGCCAGGAAATTCCATGGCTGGCCGATAGCATGGAATACAACGCCGATTTCACGCAACTGACGATCAAATTGAACAAGGATGCAGCCTGGAGTGACGGCGAGCCCCTGACTTCGAAAGATGTGTTGTTCACATTCAATGGCCAAATGACCAATGATAAGCTGCCCTATCACTCATCCTTCGACCAGTTCGTGAAAGACATGTCGGCACCCGATGATCAGACTGTGGTTGTCAACTTTAAGATTCCAGCTCCACGCTTTAAGTATGAAGTGTTGACATTCAAATTTGATACGGGTATTCCGATTGTCCCTGAGCACATCCTGAGCAAAGAGGCGGATGTAAATGCCTTCGTGGGTGGCCTGGATATGCCACACTCCGGCCCATATACTCTCGTTCAGTGGGATGCCAATCAAAAGATCTATGATCTGCGTTCCGATTGGTGGGCTGTCAAAGCCGGGCGTATTGCCCAGCCGGAAGCCAAACGCATCGTCATGGTCAATATTGGTGGCCAGGTTGGCCAGAACATGGATGTCGTAGTCCAGCGCGAAGTCAACAATGAATTCGACGCCATCCTGGACGTCCGTGCCTCAGTGGCAAAGCAGATACTTGATTCCAATGATAAGATCACGACGCATTCTGGCAGCGATGCACCATACGGATACTTGGACTGGTGGCCGAACTCGCTGTGGTCCAATACCCAGCAGGCTCCCTATGATGACCCGAACGTCCGCCGTGCGATGTGCGATACCATCGACCGCAACAAGATCAACGAAGTTGTCTATGATGGTGCCAAGATCGCCACAGTCTATCCGTTCCCGCTGTACCCGAACCTGCAGAAGTTTGCCGACAGCGCTGCCGTACAGGCAGAGTTTAAGGCCAATGCCTCGAACGCCATGCAGACTGGTAACGCGGATTTGGCCGAATCCGAACAGTTGATGACCGATGCCGGCTTCACGAAGAACGGAGACGGACTTTGGGAGAAAGACGGAGCGACAGTGCCTGCCGTCATTCAGGGTTTTGAGGGTATTCACAGCGATATCGTTCCCGTATTGGTAGAAATGTTGAAAGCTGGCGGCTTCGATGCCAGCATCAACTTTGGCACCGATGCCTATAACAATATGGCAGATGGCAAGCCTGGCCTGTACATGTTCGGTCACGGCGCCAGCACAGTTGACCCATATGCTGTCCTTGACTTGTATTCCAGCCGCAACGCCAAGCCAATTGGTACCACTGCTGGTAATAACAGCTTCGCACGCTACAGCAATCCCGATATGGATGCGCTACTTGATACCATGGCGCCGCTATCGGCGGACGATCCTGCCTTCCAGGAAGCTGCCGCCAAGGCGATGGGAATCTACTGGAAAGACACAATTGATTGTCCGATTATCCAGTGGCTGCATCGTATCCCCTACAACCAGACCTATTGGACGAATTGGCCTACGGCAGCCAACCCTGCGATGGGCGAAAATGGAGCCTTCTGGGCCGAAACCGGTATGTTGGTTATCACTAGTCTCAAGAAAGCCAAATAAGCTCGTTGTAAATTACGTGACGCGTATTACGCGTCACGTAATAGTTTTGGCTGATATAAATGCAAGGCAGTACTAATCGTTAACCTGGACGATCCAAATATAGGGACGTTGATACCAACGTCCCTATATTCTCAATAGGCTAGTCATTTTGAACCTGCTCGTGTTATTATCGATTTATCTCATCCAGGAGAAGCGTCATGATTAAACTTATCATTCGTCGTCTGCTCTTTCTAATTTTGGTGATCTGGGCTGCCTCTACTATTACCTTCTTCATCCCGCGTATTTCCGAAAAGAACCCTGTCCGTGAGCGTTTTG
>OELG01000872.1_pt1 | contig 11408 bp, 8 predicted proteins | sample 1503541 | NCBI WGS metagenome assembly OELG01 (sample SAMEA104379617, study PRJEB20068) | metagenome | biome: 1000743; feature: 77; material: 1998 | place: USA | collected 2012 | depth 25 m | reverse complement strand
GATGACGACCTCGGGCGAGCCACGGGTACATTCCCGTTGATTGGGACCCCGGGTGTTTACGAGATTCGGGCCACCTTTGCCGGGAACGAGCACCTCGCTCCGGCGGACGACTTGAGCGCGCAGTTCGTACTTAATAAACAAACGACAACCTTGAAACTGGATCCGTTCACGACCCAGGGGCTTGCTCAGTTCGCGGCGACTCTGCTTGGGTCTAAGAAGCGGCCGCTCGGCCAGCAAACACTAGTTTTTGTCGTCAGCCGGGTTAACGGCGGCTATACGACCGTCCTTTCGGGCATCACTGATCTCTCAGGTCGAGCCGTCAGTGAACCGTTATTATTGCCCGATGGCAGTTATACAGTCACTGTTTACTTCGGACAGTCGATTCCTGGCACTGATATTAACCTGGCAAGCGCTTTGTATGGTCCCTCATCAGACCGAGTCAATTTCTCATTGACCAGCCTTCTTGACAACTTCAACCGCCGGGCGATTGCGCCGAACAGTGGTGGTCAACACTGGTTTGGCAACCTGGGAGGGTACCGGATTGACTCTAACCACCTGGATGTGGGTACCGGTGGAACAATTTACTGGCGCGGCGAAGAGTTCGGCGTGAATCAGGAAGCCTACATCACGTTCGTCAGCGTTGATGCGACCAGTCGTGAGCAGGGCCTATTGCTCAAAGTCCAGGGTGGCAAGCAAGCTGACTTCAGCAAGGGCGCGATCAAGGTAATATACGATGCTCAGGATCAGGCCGTTCGGGTTGAGACGGTGCGACCGGGCGCAGGAACGGTATATACCAACATTCCGGTTGCCTTCCAGGCGGGTGATGTGTTGGGTGCAGAAGTTTTCGCCAATGGCCAGGTCTGGATCTTTAAGAATGGGACACGGATCGCCGTGGTAACGATGGACGCCGGTGATCAGGCATTTTTCAACAGCCGCGCTGGTCAATTAGGATTGAGATTCATCAGCGCAGGCAATGCCGTGCTGGACAATTTCGGCGGGAGGACGATAATTCCATAATCTTACAGAATCTCTTCCATGATTGAAGACCTTAGCGTTTACCTGCCTATGGATCGCCGTCAGGCGTTGGCGCGCGGCGAAACCTTACCGGATCGCACAGAAGGCGCGGCCCTGTTCGCTGACATCTCTGGCTTCACTGCGCTGACAGAATCATTGGTTAGTGAACTCGGCTCCCAACGCGGCGCGGAGGAACTAACTCGCTACCTGAACCGGGTTTTTACCGCGCTGATTGCCGAACTGCATGATTACGGAGGCAGCGTGATCAGTTTCGGCGGCGATGCCATTCTCTGTTGGTTCAACGAGGATAACGGCTTGCGGGCAGCAGCCTGTGCATTGGCAATGCAGCGAGCCTTGCGGGCCTTTCTTGCAATTAAAATGCCATCCGGCAACACAGTCTCTTTGGCAATGAGAGTCTCCGTGGCAGTTGGCCCGGTCCGACGATTTGTGGTTGGTGACCCGCAACTTCAGATCATGGATGTTCTCGTTGGCGACACATTGAATTATCTCGCGATGGCCGATCACCAGGCTCAGCAGGGTGACGTGATGTTGGATATCTCGGTCGGCGAGTCGTTGGGCGATCAAGTGGAGGTCGAGGGCTGGCGCGTGGCCGAAAACAGCGACCGCAGTTGCGGCGTGTTGAAAAAGCTGAATGTCTCGGTGGACATCTTACCCTGGCCGCTTATTCCGCCTGGTAGCCTGAATGAGGATCTAATCCGCCCCTGGTTACTGCCTCAAGTGTACAACCGCCTGCAGGCTGGCCAGGGTGAGTTCCTGGCGGAACTGCGCCCGTCCGTAGCCCTGTTTCTTCGCTTTCGCGATCTGGATTATGACGGTGACGAGGCAGCCGGGGAAAAACTGAACGCGTATATTTGTGATGTGCAGCGGACCTGTGCCCGCTACTCCGGCGCGCTCCTGCAAATCAATATTGGCGACAAAGGTAGTTCCTTATATGCCAGTTTCGGCGCGCCCCTGGCGCACGAGGATGATGCTCAGCGGGCCGTCATCGCAGCTCTCGATTTACAAGTCTCAACTGTACCGTTTATCACGGATGTGCATATTGGAATTAGCCAGGGGCTGATGTGGACCGGGGCCTACGGCGCCGCTGCCTGCCGGACCTATAGCATTTTGGGTGACGATGTTAATCTGGCCGCCCGGTTGATGCAAGCCGCCGCGCCCGGTCAAATTCTCGTCAGCAAAACCATACGGCAAAGCCTGGGCGACCTGACTTTTAATTGGGCAGAACTGCCGCCGATTGCAGTTCGAGGAAAAGTCGGATCTGTCGAAGTGGCCAGCCCGATCAGGCGGGTGAGCTTTCACATTCCCGAGTGGCGTTACGCCCTTCCAATGATCGGTCGCCAGAATGAATTGGATCTGATCGGGCAAAAACTCGAGCAGGCATTGGCAGGCCACGGACAAATCGTCGCCGTGACCGGAGAAGCCGGCCTGGGTAAATCGCGGCTGATCGCCGAAACCGTGCGTTTGGCACGCGAGCAGCAGATACTGGGCTACGGCGGTGAGTGCGAATCGTACGGTACCACCACCAGTTATTTTGTCTGGCGCAGTATTTGGGAAGATTTTTTTGAGTTGAATTCGGTTTGGCCGCTGGACGAGAAAATACGTTTTCTGGAACGAAAACTGATGCAAATTGACCCGTTGTTACAGGCTCGTCTGCCGTTGTTAGGTGACGTGTTGAATCTCGCCATTCCGGACAATGAACTGACCCGTGCCTTTGATCCCAAATTGCGCAAGGCATCGCGCGAATCGTTGCTGGTCGAATGTTTGAGATCCAGGGCCGGATCGACGCCGATACTCTTTGTACTGGAGGATTGCCATTGGCTCGACCCGCTGTCGTACGATCTCTTGGAAGTGATCGGGCGGGCTTCGATCAACCTGCCGGTGTTTCTACTTATGGCCTATCGCCCACCGGAGTTGGACGATTTGAACGCGCCGCGCGTTTTACAGTTACCCAACCGCACTGAAATTGTATTGGACACCTTCGCCCCAGCCGAATCAGCCCAACTCATTCAGCTCAAACTCAAGCAGGTTTTCGAGACCCAGGCTGAGCCGCCGCCCGAGCTGATTACTCGCATTACCGAACGGGCCGAAGGCAATCCTTTCTACATTGAAGAACTGCTCAACTACTTGCGTGATCGGAATATCGACCCGGGCGATGTGACGGCACTGGCCGGGCTTGACTTACCCAATAGTTTGCGCAGTTTGATCCTGAGCCGCATCGATCAGCTCACCGAAAGCCAGAAGAGCACGTTGAAGGTAGCCAGTGTGGTTGGCCGCTTATTCCGGGCCGCAGTCCTTTGGAATGCGTACCCGCAGTTAGGCGCTGCCAGCCAGATCCTGGACGATTTGAGTTTTCTGAGCCGCATCGAGTTAACGCTGGTAGATTCTGAACCCGAGCTGACGTATTTATTCAGGCATATCGTTACGCACGAAGTCTCGTACGAGAGCTTGCCCTACATGACTCGTTCACTGTTGCATGGCTTGATTGCCGAATACATGGAACGAGCCTATGACCAGAATCTGAACCAATGGGTTTACCTGCTGGCTTTCCATTATGGACATAGTGAAAACGAGTCTAAACAACGCGAATACTTCTTGAAAGCCGGTCAAGCCGCGCAAACCTCATATGCGAATGCAGCCGCGTTGGAATACTACCAGCGGGCACTGCCCTTGCTTTCCGGCGAGGAGCAAGTGAAAACCGTGATCCGGCTAGGCAGCGTATTGACGCTCGTAGGTGAGTGGCCGGCAGCTAACGAACATTATCAGCACGCTTTAGAGCTGGCCCAAGCGGCGGGCTACCGGCAAATTGTTGCGCAGTGTCAGACAGCTCTAGGCGAACTCCTGCGTAAGCAGGGCCGCTACACCGAAACGCTCGAGTATTTGGAGCAGGCGCGATTGACATTCGAAGATCTGGGTGATGAAAGCGGCGTGGCCCAAGCTTTGCACTACGCCGGGACTCTTGCGGCCCAACAAGGACAGTACGATCTGGCGCGTGAGCGTTACGAGTCCAGTCTGGAGATTCGCCGTCGACTGACCGATATTGCCCGTATCGGCAGTTTGCTCGGCAACCTGGGTATTGTGGCTCGCTATCAAGGCAACTACACCCTGGCCCGGGCGTTGCAGGAAGAAAGCCTGGAAGCATGGCGCGCCTCGGGGGATAAATGGGGCATCTCAGCGGCGCTCAACAATCTGGGCAACGTTGCGTTGGACCAGGGCGATTATGCTTTGGCCCGGCAGCACCTCGAGGAAGCTCTTGTAATGGATCGCCAGATTGGCGATCGCTCGGCGATCGCCAATGGGCTCAACAACCTTGGCAATGTAATGCGCACACTACAAGAATTTTCCATCGCTCAAACATTGTATAAGGAGAGCCTCGCGATCAGCCGTGATCTGGATGATAGATGGGCCATTGCTTACGTGCTGGAAGATACCGGCGCAATGTATGCGTTGTCGGGTCAGGCTGAGCTGGCATTCAGGCTCGTTGGCGCTGCCGACGCGATTCGAGAAGAGCTTGGTGCACCGCGCTCCGCGGCTGAGCAGGCCAAATTGGATGAGATGCTGCAGGGATCTCAAGCGACATTGGATGACGCCTTGCGCATTGCCGCGCTGACCGCTGGCCGCTCGACACCGCTCTCTCAGATGATCGACTTCATTATGAAGCAAACATAACGCAGGCTAGCAGCTTGTTCCGGCTTTTCGGCCTAAGGTTTCTCATAAAGTAATCTCCATAATCGGCAAAATACGGGGCTGACCATCCAGTTCATACTCATATTCTCCAATCTTTCGCATCCGCATTTTCTCGTAGAATCCAATCGCATTCGGTTCGGCTTCGAGCCTCACGATTTCATATCCCAACGCGCGCGCCCGGGACAATGCATGCGTGAACAAAGCTTTGCCTACGCCCTGCCCCATATACGCTGGCAACACGAAGATGTTGTCAAGCCATGCGTTTCCATCCCGTTCCTGAAGGGTGTAAAAAGCGATTACCGTATTAGCCGATTCTGCCGCCCAGCTTTCGTTCGACTCAAAATATGCCGGGCCAAAGGTCAATTGCGGGATCCAGAGCTTCATCCAATGCTCAGGATAGTTCCAATGTCGCTTGGCAGCCACAGCGATCGTGGAAAGAATATCTGCCTCTTCAGGCTTAACAGGTCGAATTGTGATCATGATTCAAGTAGTTTGAAGGACATCGCGCTTCGAAGACATGAATGGCAGGATTTCTCTCGCCCAGCCTGGCATGGAAGCCGCGATCAGATAACTAAAGCCTGCAACGAGCACCCAATTCATGACTTCATCCAGAACAAACAGGATTTCCCTGATACCTGCCAAGGCCGGATCAGACCATACCATGAGATGCCAGCAGCTGGCAAAGACCATAACCAAAACAGAGGTTGAAATCAGCCGGTAATGTCTGGAATATGAGCTTCGGGTCCATTCCAGAAGCTGAGGCAGGACAAATATGAGAAAAGCCAATCGGTAATCCCAATTGTTGCCGAGCAAAAACGTCCCTACATAGATGGACGCGCCCATTCGAAACGCGGCAAGATTCCGGGTGGCGGTGGATGCCAAAGGGCTTGAACTTCTTAAACCCATCATCCCGGTCAGTACTATCAGAATGGTGGCAAGAATGATGGGCCCAAACTTCAAAATCGGTGCCGCCGGCGATAATTTCAAGAGGCTGGAAAGATACTTTTCGTAATGTTGAAAGAGTACATCGGCCCCATAAGATATTTTATCGCCGCGCATGGTCAGATTCCAGGAGGCCTTCATGCTTCCGGAAGTTGCATATATATAAACCAGAAGCACCGCCAGACAGGACACGGACAACCACACAAATTTAAGTTTTGGCGCTTTGAGGAGAACCGTACACCCAAAGAATGGAAATATTTTTACGACGATGGCAAACATTAACAAAATAGCAGCCGCAATTGCAGAATATTCCACCAGGTATACAATCAGCGCGCACAGAAAAAAGACAATCAAATCCACATTACCCCGCTCATACAAGAGCATAGATGCCGGGGAAAAGATCACCAGCAACAGACCGATTGATTCCAGAATGGTAATATTCTGGGGAAACAGGAAGACACCCACAAAAAACAAACCCAGCATCACAACGACGGCCCATATCGTATCCTTCTGGTTAATGTCGGTATAGAAAAATAACCGCCAGAAGGCAGGATAGTTAAAAACTCGCCTGTGGGGATCACCCGGGTTTTTTTGTGTCGGCTCCAGGCCCCTCCGAAAAGTTTCAGCACTGCCGGGGATCAGGCGAAAATCTGAAAACTGCGGCCACTGCACGGGAACACGCCACAGCTTCCAGGTTGCCTCATATCCATGCACCCTGAAAAGAACTAATAACAGCCCCCACATCACAAGGCAGGATACGATCAAGAAATGCTTTCCATATCTCTCGTTGGCATTTTGAGATTTTTCCGGTCGAATCGAACGCAGGCTTTGAATCACATCACCGAGGCCTTCAGCCACGAACTTCACGAATTGACGCGAATGACCTAAACAATTCGCGAAAATTCGAGCAATTCGCGGCAAGAAATAAGGATCACCCCACTATTTGAATCTCTCTCGGCATATCAGACAACACGTCTGCGCCGGTTTCGGTGATAACTACGTTATCCTCGATGCGTACCCCGCTTCGGCCAGGTAGATAGATCCCAGGTTCCACGGTAAATGCCATGCCTGGCTCCAGCAGCTGCATGTTGTCGCCGCGCATATAGGGCTCTTCGTGGCCTTCCATCCCAATGCCATGACCCGTGCGATGCGTGAAATACGCACCGTATCCGGCTTTTTCGATGACATCGCGCGCGGCCTGATCTACGTTTGCGCAGGGGACGCCTGGTTTCGCTGCAGCACGACCCGCAGCATTCGCCTCCTGCACGATTTTGTGAATCTTCTCGTACTCTGCATCCACCTTGCCCACTGCAAAAGTGCGGGTGAGGTCAGAGATATACCCTTCATGTGCCGCGCCCCAATCGACAACCAGCAGGTCACCGGCCTGCAATTTTCGTTCCGTTGGTGAGGCGTGTGGATTCGCAGAGTTCGGGCCACCGGACACGATCGGGGAAAATGGCATCTCGGGTTGTGAGCCATGTTTCAGCAATTGCACTACCAACTCAGAAGACAATTTCTGTTCTGTCATACCAATCTTTATGAACGGGATCGTCGCTTCGAGCGCGTCCTGCGCAATCTTCACCGCACGCCGCATCGCCTCCACTTCCGCTTGATCCTTCTTCAGCCGCAGACCGGATAACACATCACTGGCATCGGGATATTCCGCTTCGGGCGCGCCGTTCTTGACGTGACGGAACTCCAGCAATCGCAATTGACGCGGCTCGACTCCGATCCGCTTGCCCTCCAGGCCGAGCGCTTGCACGGCCTTGCGAAAAGCCGCATCCCACTCAGATGGATTCTCCGGATAGGAAAAGGCCTGAAGCTTATACGGTAACGATACAACCTTCTGCAACTCCAATTCCGGCAACACGATGGCTGGATCCTGATCTTTAGCAAAAAGAAAAACCACCGGACGTTCCATCAGGTGGAAGTGCAGGCCCGAAAGATATGTCAGCGTCGGGCCCGGATTCAGGATCACCGCATCCAGGTCCGAGGTCCGGAGCGAGGCGTTGAGTCGGTCAAAACGGGAATAGATCATGTGAGTCTCCTTGTTTTTCTCTGAACGCCGTCCTCGGCGTTCGGCTTTACGCAAATGTCGCCGCCGAGGAGGCGGCTTGAGCAAAGACGGCAGCTTGAGTCATAGCTAATCCAACTTATGATTCTTCTTCGAGTATCCATAAAGGATCCAATCCACCACAATCGGGAAAAGAGTATCAAACCCTGTAATGATGCGGAACCACCACGGGATGACCAGCGTACGCACCGGGCGTTTCGCCACGCCCACCACGCGTCGCGCCACATACTCGGAAGTGAGATGAGGATACTTTAGTTTCTTAACGTTTTCGCGTGAACGTGTGCGCTCAAGCTTTTTACCAAACTCTGTTCGCGCGGGGCCCGGATATATTCCGGAGACGTGAATTCCAAAGGGCGAGACCTCACGCCGCAGCGCGTCGGTAAACGCGCGCACACCATACTTGCCAGCGGAATAGGTTGTGATCAACGGCGCGGCGATCAGGCCGGCCACCGAGGACATGTTGATGATGTGACCTTCGCCTCGCTCCAACATTTGTGGGAGCACCGCGCGTGTGACCAGCATTGTCCCGATCAGGTTCACGCGAATGATGGTATCGACATTGCGCTCTGGATCCAAATTCTCGAACCAGTCCACACTGCCGTAGCCAGCGTTGTTCAACAGGATATCGATCTGGCCGTACAGATCAAGCGCGGTCTGCACCATGACTTTGATCTCAGCAGGCTGACTCACGTCGACCGGAATCGCGAACGCCTCCCCGCCTTCATTCTGAATCTGTTCAACCAGCGCCTGTAAACGGTCCAGACGGCGCGCCGCCAATACCACCTTGCAGCCCTCCCTGGCAAAGAGGCGGGCAGCGTCTTCGCCAAACCCCGAGGAAGCGCCTGTGATGAGCACAACTTTATTCGTGAGATCTATTGGCATCGTTGTAAAGCCCCGTTGGTCGAGCAGTCCCGCGTGACATTCGCGGGACATACACCTGCACTCCCCGGGCATGATTTGCCATGAAATGCTAAGCATTTCAAAAATCACGCCCGGGGAAAGTGTGCCGCCACACCTGTCCCTGACGGATGGTGTCAGGGTGGTGCAAGTGTCGAGACCAACAAGCTTCAAAGGATTTTATATAACAAGTTTTAGATTCTGCATGGTGGTTTCGGAATGCCGCTGCTCAGCACCTGACCACCGGCTGATATCAAAAGAAATATCATTCGCCTTCTTCCTGGGGCCCTTCCTTACTCTGCTTCTTTGGTCGCGGTGGCTCAATCACCACCTCAGACGACAATGCTAGTTTAAGCACGTCATCCATATGTTTGACAGGAATGATTCGCAGCTCGGACCGGGCCGTCTTGGGCAGGTCGATCAAATCCTTCAGATTCTTTTCGGGCAAGAGAACAGTTTTCAGCCCGGCACGATGCGCCGCCAACACTTTTTCACGCACGCCGCCAATGGGCAGCACGCGCCCGCGCAGCGTGATTTCACCGGTCATGCCTACATGTTTGTACACGGCTCGTCCCGTTAGCGCGGATACGATCGCGGTCGCCATCGTGATGCCGGCCGAAGGTCCATCTTTGGGTATGCCGCCTTCAGGCATGTGCACGTGAATATCCATATGCTCGAAGACTTCCATGTCGATATTCAATTCGGTCGCGCGCGACTTGATATACGTCAGCGCAGCCTGCCCGGATTCCTGCATCACGTCACCCATCTGACCGGTCATTTGCAGGCCGCCTTTGCCTTCCAGCACAGCCACTTCCACCGGCATGATCTCGCCGCCATTTTCCGTCCACGCCAGGCTGGTTACCACGCCGACTTCATCCGAAAGTTCAGCTTCGGTCTGGAAGAATTGTTGTGGTCCGAGCAGTTTCTCCACGGCTTCGGCTGTGATCGACGTCGGAAATTTCTTGGCCTCGGCCTTCATGCGCGCGATCTTGCGGCAGACCTTACCGATCTCGCGCTCCAAATTGCGGACACCGGCTTCATAGGTATACTCACGAATCATGCGACGCAGCGCTTCGGACTCAAAGTTGAGGTTGATTCCGTCCAACCCGTTCTCCTCAATCTGACGCGGGATCAGATACCGGGTCGCGATCTCGAGTTTTTCCTCTTCGATGTAACCCGGGAATTCAATCACTTCCATCCGATCCAACAAAGGCGAGGGGATACTGCCGAGCGAATTTGCCGTGGTCACGAACATGACCCTGGAGAGATCGAATGGCAGTTCCAGATAATGATCGCTGAATGAATTGTTCTGTTCGGGGTCCAGCACTTCGAGCATGGCCGAGGCCGGGTCGCCGCGAAAATCGGAATACAACTTGTCGATCTCATCCAGCATGAACAGCGGATTGGACGTGCCCGCCCGTTTCATGGTTTGTATGATTCTTCCGGGCAGCGCGCCGATATATGTGCGGCGGTGCCCGCGAATCTCGGCCTCGTCGCGCACGCCGCCCAACGAGACCCGTACAAACTTCCGCCCGAGCGCGTCCGCAATCGACCGCCCCAGTGAGGTCTTGCCGACACCCGGCGGACCCACAAAACACAGGATCGGCTGGCGTTCCTTCCTGGGCTTCAACGAACGGACCGCGATATATTCAATGATCCGTTCCTTGGCTTTCTTAAGGCCATAATGGTCACGTTCCAGAATCTTCGCGGCGTTCTTCACATCCAGGTTATCGGGCGTGGAATTCGACCACGGCAGGTCAATGATCCAATCAATATACGTGCGGATAATCCCCACTTCGGGCGCCATCGGCGGCATCTGGTTGAGGCGCTCCAACTCCTTCAACGCGACGACCTTGGCTTCGGCGGGAAGGTTCACAGCTTCCAATTTCTTCTTTAAGTCATTGGCATCGCGTGTGAAGACATCGCCTTCACCCAATTCATTTTGAATCTGCCGCATTTGCTCGCGCAGATAAAACTCGCGCTGGCTCTTATCCACTTCGCTCTGCACGCGCGAATGGATCTCATCCTCCAGCTCGAGCACATCCACTTCCTGGGCAAGGATTTTGTTCAACGCCTGCAGTCGTCCGCGCACATCGAGCAGCAGCAACAGGCTTTGCTTGGCATCATAATTCAGGGCCAGCGATGTGGCCAGCATGTCCGCCAGCCAGCCGGGTTCGGAGATATTCATCGCGAACAGGTGCGCCTCTTCGGGAATCGTGCGATCGAGTTGCACACAACGATCAAACAGGTCAAGAGCCGAGCGCATGAGGGCCTGTGTTTGGCGGTCAGCTGTTTGCGGTTCATGAACGACGCGGGCCCGCACCATCAGATAAGGAGTGGTACGAGTGAATGCCACGATCTCCACGCGACGGCGGCCCTGCACCAGCGCCGAGTGCGAGCCATCCGGCATTTGCAGCAATCGTCCTACCGCCATTTCCACACCGACGGGCAAAAAATCACCCGCGCCTGGGAAATCCAAATCGGGATCTTTTTGCGTCAGCCCGATGACGGTCCGTTCCTTGCGCTGCGCCTCTTGTACAGCCAGCAGAGAGGCCTCGCGCCCCACAAAGATCGGCGAGACCATGCGCGGAAAAACCACCAGATCGCGCAGGGGCAGCACCGCGGCTTCAATCATGCCGTTGGCATCCGGCTCGCGGTTGGGAATGCGATACAACTCCTCTGTACGTTGCGAGAGGGTCAGGTCAAAATTATCTTCTTCCTGGTTCCATTCTTTCGGGTGACTCATAATACCTCCCCTCACCCCCAACCCCTCTCC
>OELG01000306.1_pt2 | contig 11465 bp, 14 predicted proteins | sample 1503541 | NCBI WGS metagenome assembly OELG01 (sample SAMEA104379617, study PRJEB20068) | metagenome | biome: 1000743; feature: 77; material: 1998 | place: USA | collected 2012 | depth 25 m | reverse complement strand
GCTTTGACTTCGAGAATATCCTGAGAAGTTTCGATGAGGAGCACATCCACGCCGCCTCGAATCAGACCGACAGCCTGCTCGCGAAATGTATCGACGAGTTCGTCGAAGCTGACGTTGGAAAGCTCAGGGTCGTTGGTGGAAGGGAGTTTACCGGAAGGTCCGATGGAGCCGGCAACAAATCTTTCCTGCTTTGGACGGGGCTCAGCCCCGTCCTGAGCGGTTGAATACTCGTCGGCGAGTTGGCGGGCCAATCTTGCTGCAGTCTCGTTGATCTCGATGACGCGGTCTTGCAATTTATATTCCGCCATTGTGATGCGGTTGGAGCGGAAGGTATCCGTTTCGAGCACGTCCACGCCGACCTCGAGGAACGAGCGATGGACTTTTTCCACGGCTTGCGGATATGAGATGACGAGGTAGTCGTTGCATCCGTTGTACTGCTCGCCGCCGAAGTGCTCGGCAGTCAGGTTTTGGACTTGAAGGCTGGTTCCCATCGCGCCGTCGAAGATAAGGACTTTCTTTTCAAGGGCATCGAGGTAACGGCGGTTGGTGTATTTTCTTTCAGTCATGTTGTTTCCTTTGTAAGGTTAATTCACCACAGATGAACACGGATGAAATTATTGTATTATTTTTTCAATTCCAAAAAGCCAAAGCAAGACTCAAAACTGGAAATAAATCATTCATCGTTCAAACTTCCAATCCTTGTACATCTTCGTGCGCGGGGTTCGGTGCCGGTCGGGCCCGCACGGGGATTAATCCCCGTGCTAATCAGCCGAAGCCGACTCAAGTCGGCTAGTCCGCTTGAGCGGACTTTGGCTGGTAGCACGGACGTTTACGTTCGTGCGATCCCGCAACAAAATCGCCTCTCGAATGAGAGGCGACACGCCGAGCGCATATCATCTCTCATCTCTCAGACTTTCGTCTGCCGAAGTTGGCACCGCTTGAACGGTTGCCGAAGCGTCACAGGGTCGGTCCCTCAGCTTCTCTGGATGAGTACAGAACTACTAATTGTGGCGAGAGTGTATCACAAGGAAGGGGTCATGTCAATTTTGCGAAAGGCTTATTGTGAACTATTTTGTTCAGCCAGATAATAGATCATATCCTGCTCAACCGTCTTGACATGAAAATGATGATGAAGGATCGCCAGGATTTGGGCGCGGTGGTCCGTTCCGTGGTTGGCAAGATGGAGCAGGATCTCTCCACGTGAGTTGGTGGATTTCAATCCTTGTGAAAGCAATTCCCATGCCACGATCTCATCCAATTGTTCCTGGTCGAGGGAATTCACCTGATCCAGAAATTCTTTCTGCAGTTCATCCCATTTCGCTTTGGTTTTCGACCGTGAGTCAAAATCCCCAAAAACCAACCGCGGTGGCATTTCTGTGTCTTGTAGTCGACTCATCCAATTCCTATTACCACCCATGACATGAACAACAATATTGCGGATGGAGCCTGTGGAGTAATCGATTTCTTCCACGAATTGTTCCTCTGAAATTTGGGAAATACACTCCCACACGCGTTCAAACGCCCAGAAGTTATAGTCAAAGATTTGTTTAATTTCATTTGGTTTCATGTTGTCTCCCTTTGCATCTTCAGCGGGCGGACCGATAGGCTGGCTGCCTCACAAGGCTCTGCCTCAGGGCTAGGACCTCCGCTCAAGCACACTCTGCTCATGCTTGAACAGATGCGGTGCATAGTGTTTGATTTGTCCTCCTAGTTCAGAGTCCCGCCAATTGTCAACGAAACAGGATAAAGGTATGAAAGGTTTTATCGGTGGAAAATGCCACGGGGTAGGCAAATATCCGATTCCTGTTTCATGTATTTGAACCATGATTTTGGTGACGGCCAGGCCTTCCTGAACGGAAAAGCCATATACACGATGCGAGATCCTGGCGGCGTGTTCCCAAGTCGTCGAAAGAATGAAGCCGGGCCCGTTCCACACGACGCCCTTTTCGGAAACAACGAGATGCGCAGGCGGGGCACTGTAAAATGCAAATGTCAGATCTGCCAGGCCCAGCATGGACAACATGAATACAAAATCAAAATGATGGCCTGGATACGCCAGGGCTCCGAGGATGAACCAAAAGAGGATCGAGCCTGATAATAAGGAATAACATTTCCAGAAAGACGTTAGATAATACGTTTTCATACTGCTCTTCTTTGTAATGGAACTCCCGTACGAACGCTCCCATGCGGGGATGATATCAACGTCCGTGCGGGCCTGGATTTATTAATCGTGCTTATGCTCAAACAAGTGCGGTGCGTGTTTTTTGATTTCCAGCCCGAGTTCGCTTTCGCGCCAATTCTCTGCAAATAACGACAAAGGAATAAATAGCTTGGAAAGCAGCAATGGCAAATCCCCGGTCTTGGGAACGATGAGTCCCTCTGTTTTGGGGAATAGATCCCAGCGGGAAACAATCTTTTCAATGTCTTTCCAGCTGGCTTCGATGCGCGACAGGCCCACGTGGTATTCAATCCCCTTTCTGGCAACAACGAGTTTTTGGTTGAGGACCATGCCGATCATGGCTGTTGCCAGGCAAAAACTCCCGCCAAATAACCCGGCGACGAATGGCGTTGGATGCAGATGATTCGTCAGGCCAGCATAGATCAGAAACGCCGCCGGCGCCATGGCGATGAGCTCCATTACACTATAACGAAAGTTGTGTTTGGGAGTTCGAAAATATTCTTTTCGAGTGGGGTCAAATAGTTTCATGGTTATTTTCTCCAGATCCACGTGATGAAATCCTGGTCAAAGGTGGGCGCGCCGAATTCGTGGAGCCTTTGCAACACAGTCGAACGATGATCCGTGCCGTGGTTGATGAGATGGAGTAATACCTGCCAGCGCGGGTTGGGAACGTCATTTGGATTTTGATTAATTTCTTCTTCCGTCAATGAATCGACATATTCGCTCAAGTCCTTGGAGACCTGTCCATATATCTGATGTGCCTCGGCGCGAGTCGAAAAATCTTCAAAGCTTAGATGACCGACGTCTTCCGCATTCTTGAGTCCAGCCAGCCAGCGTCGATCCGTGCTGGTGAGGTGGACCATCAAGTTGCGGACCGAGCCGCGCGAGTAGGTATCGTCAGCCAGGAATTGTTCTTCTGTGATGTAGTGAATGGAGTCCCAGACGCGGCGGGTCATATCCAGGTGATATTCGATGAAGGTTTTGATGAGTTCAAGCTCCAAAACGCACGCCTTTACTTTGCGCCCTGATGAAGAGAGGCCTGCCCTTCATTCCATAAAACTCTCTGCGTAATGCCGTTGATTTTCCATTCTCCATTCTTTTTCGTGAGTTGAAACGTGTAGATACAATGGGACGTGAATTCTGCATCCTCTGCTTTTCGCCAGACGACCATCGAGGCCCGGCAGGCAGCTTTCTCCGAGCCGGTAAAGTCGATCTCATAATTACTGACCAAATGCTGTAATTTCAAATGATCCAATGACTCACGCCGCAAACGCACATACTCGCTGGCTGTGAGAGTCTCAGGCGGCGTGCCGCGCAGATCGGCGTAATCTGTGTAAAGCGCCTCGGTCAAGCAGGCCTGCAGTCCACTCCAATCCTTTACATCAAAGGAATTGGCAAAGCGCGCAATGAGCTCCTGTATGTCCAATTTATTCTCAATGTTCATGGAAGATCCTGTTTCTTATCAGATGGCGAGGCGAGAACTACGCAGAAATGCAATTTCATGTTTGGCGGTTCGTTGAGATTGCTTCGGGCCTTGCCCTCGCAATGACATTACTCACAACAAAATCGCCTCTCATTAAGGAGAGGCGACATGTACTTGATCCTCTCATCTACCGGCGGATAACTGCAAGATTTATCCTTACCGCTTTCGTTGGCACCTTTCTCTATAGAGAGTGGATACTTAGATGAGTAGAGACCAGGCTCTGTATGTTCAAGTTTTACCGAATGGTTATGTAGGCTTCCCTGAGTTGGTTCCGCAGCCGCTCTGGACGAGTCTTTCGATAAACTGTTGGCGATTTATAACACGAGGGGTGAAGGGTGTCAAACAATTTCTGCTTGACACCCATCGATTTACGCCGTAGACTCTCAGTTAAGGAAAAACTTAATCGAAATGAGAAAAGTCGATTCCATGAATTCGTTCGAGAAGCTCAAGCTCCTGGCGGATTCCCGCCGTCTGGACATTCTGAGGCATCTCATGGCTTCTCCCGCGACGCTCACGCAGCTCGCGCGGACCCTGAAACGGTCGCCGGCATGGATCCGTCATCACATCCTCAGCCTGGAATCTGCCGATCTCGTCGAAGTGAGCGAAGTGCGCAAAACAGGCAAGGTCACAGAAAAATATTATCGCGCTAAAGCGGACGCGCTTCTTTTGCAACAGATCGTTCTCCCAAATACAAATAAGCGAGCAGTGGTTTTTTCAGGCAGTCATGACCTTGCCCTGGAACGCATGGCGGCGCATCTCGAAAAACATGTCGCGTTGCTGAGTTTGTCCGTTGGTTCACTGGACGGGCTCGTGAATCTTCGCCAGGGGCTGTGCCAGATTTCAGGCTCGCATCTAATGGATGAAAACGGCGAATACAACGCGCCGTTTATTCGTCATTTATTTCCAGACCGTGACATGGAAGTTGTCACACTTGCCTATCGCACGCAGGGGCTGATGATTGCCCGGGGCAATCCCAAAGGGATTAAAAAAGTAGCCGATGTTGCTTGGCCAGTTGTCCGCTTCGTGAATCGCAATTCCGGTTCAGGGACTCGCTTGTGGCTCGATGCCGAATTGAAAAGGCTGAAAATCCCGACGGAAAAAATCAATGGGTATGACAAGGTCGTAAAGACTCACAGTGAAGCTGCGGCACTCATTGAAATTAGCGAAGCGGATGCCGCGCTTGGCCTGCAAGCTGCCGCGCACCAGCATGGGTTGGATTTCATCCCATTATTTGAAGAGCGTTATGACCTGGTCCTGCCGCGTGAGAACGAAAAGACGCTTGCACCAGTGCTTGATTATTTGCAAACATCAAATTTCCGTAATGAACTCAACGCGCTGACCGGCTATGACTCTGCACACAGCGGCGAGCAAATTCCACTTTAGGAGAGAAGCATGAAATCGCGTCTATCTGTATTGCTTACTTTATTGATCATGTTTTCGCTGGCGCTAAATGCGTGCGCACCTGCCACGCCGGCTGCGACGGCGAATCCCGCGCCTGCCAACCCGACATTGATACTTGCAACGACCACCTCCACACAAGACTCAGGCTTGCTCGACGTGTTGATTCCGCTCTTCGAAGCAGAATCAGGCTATACAGTCCAGACAGTGGCGGTGGGTTCAGGCCAGGCAATGCAAATGGGGCAGGAAGGCAACGCCGATGTACTGCTGGTTCATTCGCCGTCTGCGGAAAAAACTTTTATGAGTGACGGCTGGGGGAAGGACCGTGCGCTCGTCATGCACAATGACTTCATTATTGTTGGTACGGCTGACGATCCCGCAAAGATCAAGGATCTTTCTGCAGTGGATGCCTTCAAAGCGATTGCGGCTGCGGAGGCAACGTTCGTAGCGCGCGCCGATAAATCGGGTACCAGCACAAAGGAACTTGGAATTTGGACGAAGGCCGAATTGGACCCTGCAACCCAAAAACCCGCCTGGTATATCGAAACCGGACAAGGTATGGGCGCCTCTCTAACGATTGCATCTGAAAAGAGTGGTTACACCCTAACCGACCGCGCAACGTATCTTGCCAACAAGTCCAACCTGCAATTGGAGATTTTGGTACAGGGCGACAATTCGTTGTTAAATGTCTATCATGTAATCACGGTCAATGCTGAGAAATGGCCCAAGATCAACTATGAAGGCGCTATTAAATTCCTCAAATTCATGACCGAAGACTCCACTCAGGAAGTGATCGGTCAATTTGGCGTGGATAAATACGCACAACCATTGTTCATCCCCGATGCTGATAAGACCGACGCGGATTTAGGTTTGTAGAACCTTTTATCCCGTCATTGCGAGCCGTCCTGAGCGGAGCCGCTGATTGTTGCGGCGTAGTCGAAGGAAGGCGAAGCAATCTCCACCAAAATCAGGTGCCGATGGCAATGTTGGAGATTGCTCACTTGCCCCCGGCGTGATTTTTGAAATGCTTTAGCATTGAATTGCTTAGCAATTCATGGCAAATCATGCCGAGGTTGTCGGACTACGTCCTCCTCGCAATGATAAAAGTTTACCTTGCCAAAATGGTAAAAGGCATATATACTCACTCAGTGAGTATATATGCCTCAATCTGACCATCACACTGGAAATATTTCACCCGAATTTGCATTACTTGGATTTCTAATCGCCGGACCCAGCCACGGCTATGACCTGCACCAGCGTTTTACCGTGGAGTTAGGTCATGTCTGGCACATGAGCCAGAGCCAGGCGTATGCGATTCTGAAGCGGCTCGAGCAGCGCAGTGATATTTCCGCGCGCGTCGTCGAGCAGGAAAAATTACCAGCGCGCCAGTTGCTTCACATCACAGAAGCCGGGCGCCGGCGATTCTTCGAGTGGCTCGAATTGGGAATCGGCCGGACCGCCCGTTCCATTCGCCTCGAATTTCTCACTCGTTTGTATTTCACACAACTCCACCGACCGGAAAACATCGCTCACATTTACAAAGCCCAATTGGACGAAATCGAATCCACGATCACGCGGCTCGAAAGCCTGCTTGAGCATCTACCAGCTGATCAACTCTTCAACCGTCTCAGCCTTGACTTGCGTCTCAAGCAAATGCAGCTCATCCAAAACTGGATGGCAGAGATTAGAACGCAATTTCACATTCCAAGGAGATGACGATGAAACGTTTTCTATCGCTGATACTGTTACTCGCTTTGCTGATTGCAGGCTGCTCACCTGCCGCTTCCCCGACAGAGGCACCCAGAGCCGCGCCAGAAGCTCGTACACTGAATGTCTTTGCTGCCGCGTCCCTCACCGACGCGTTCACAGAGATCGGTAAAAATTTTGAAGCTGCAAATCCCGGTGTGACCGTTACCTTCAACTTCGCCGGCTCGCAGGCCCTAAGGACTCAGATCGAAGAGGGAGCGCCTGCGGATGTATTTGCCTCTGCAAGCGGCAAGGAAATGGATACACTCGTTACTGGTGCGCATGTCGCGGAAGGCACTCCACAAATTTTCCTCAACAACAAACTCATTGTCATTCTGCCTGCGGATAACCCTGCTGGCCTGGCTTCGCTCGATGACCTTGGGAATTCGGGAGTCAAGATTGTGTTGGCCGCTGAGGAAGTGCCGGTTGGAAATTATGCACGTCAGTCATTGGACCTGATGAATGGCTCGTTTGGGACCGATTTCAAAGACAAAGTTTTGGGCAATGTTGTCTCAAACGAAGATAACGTCAAGCAGGTGGTTGCCAAGGTCCAGCTTGGTGAAGCGGATGCAGGTATCGTGTATACTTCAGATGCCGTCGCTGCGCCTGAGCTGCAGACGATTGAAATCCCGAATGAGTTAAATGTAATTGCCAAATATCCGATTGCTCCGTTGGCCGGGTCCGCGAATGCCGATCTGGCAGAGTCGTTCATCACTTATGTCCTTTCGCCTGCTGCTGAGGCGATTTTGCAAAAATGGGGATTTGCTCCCGCTGAATAAGTTTTTCCGACAGCACAAGTCGCGGGAGGCAGCCCTCCCGCGACTTTTTGAATCTTATGATTGAGCCCAAATCATTTTTGCGTCAGCTTTTGGATAAAGTCCAATCAAAATGGATATTCATTATCCCAAGCCTCTTTTTGCTGGCTTTGTTTGTACTTCCGTTGTTCGCTCTGCTTGTACGTTCTATTAATAAAGATTTTCTCAATTATGCGCTTTCTGATCAGGCATTCAAGGCGCTGCGCCTGAGTCTCGTCACAAGTACGGTTACGACCGCAGGCGCGGTGCTCTTTGGTACTCCGCTTGCTTACATGTTGGCGCGCTGGCGATTCCGGTTCAAATCCTGGATCGAACTACTGATTGATCTGCCCATTGTGCTTCCACCATCGGTCGCCGGACTTGTTTTGTTGATTGCGTTTGGACGGAGAGGGCTATTCGGCTCTATACTAAATGTTTTTGGCATCAGTCTCCCTTTTACCACTGCAGCAGTTGTCATCGCACAAACTTTCGTTGCCGCGCCGTTGTATGTGAGATCTGCGCGCATTGGCTTCACAGAAATAGACAAACAACTCGAAGAAGCCGCGCACGTGGAGGGTGCGAATCAGTGGCAGTTATTCCAGGAAGTCATGTTTCCGCTGGCGGGTCGTGCTTTGCTCAGTGGCGCGATCCTTACATGGACGCGCGCGCTCGGGGAATTCGGCGCGACGATCCTGTTCGCGGGAAATCTGGAGGGTGTCACGCAGACGATGCCGATGGCGATCTATCTGGGCTTTGAGCGCAACCTGGGAATTGCCCTGGCGCTATCGGTCGTGCTGGTCCTGGTTTCTGTGTTCCTGCTGATGATCACGAGACGGCTGGAAAAACACGAAGAAGATTAGTCATCAACAGTTTGAGTTAGCCCTGATATTTTTGGCCTGTATAATCATGGGAACGATCAGGCAAAATCATGCTTTTCGATCTTGAAGTCTGGCAGGTTACTGCCCTTTCATTACAAGTCTCGACAATCGCGACGGGTCTGAGCCTTCTCATCGGTTTGCCCTTTGGCACGTGGCTCGCGCTCGGTAATTTTCGCGGGCGTTCTTTCATCTTGAGCATCATCAATACCGGCATGGCGCTGCCGCCTGTTGTAGTCGGTCTTGTGGTGGCGATGTCGCTCTGGCGCAGTGGTCCGCTTGGGGATCTGCGACTCATTTACACACCAGTTGCCATCATCATCGCGCAGACGATCATTGCCGCGCCTGTTGTGACTGGACTCACAACTGCTGCCCTCGAAGCGCTGGATCCACGCCTTCAACAACAATTATTGGGACTCGGCGCCTCACGCGTGCAGATGGTCTGGTACCTGTGGCGGGAAGCTCGCTTGCCCCTCCTGGCCGCGTTGATGGCTGGCTTTGGGTCCGTGATTTCTGAAGTCGGCGCGTCGATGATGGTGGGAGGGAATATTCGCGGTCAAACCCGTGTGCTAACGACTGCGATCGTTTTGGAAACCAGCAAAGGCGAGTTCAATACGGCATTGGCGCTTTCCGCATTATTACTTATCCTCACCTATCTCATCAATCTTGCGCTGACATGGATTCAGCAAAAGAGTCGTAAGGCGGATGTTCAGTCTGCGCCGCGGAAATGAACATGATTCAAATCAGGGATTTACTGGTTCAGCGAAATGGGTGGGACGTCCTTCGGATTGATGCGCTCGATATTGCCCGCGGCGAGACTCTGACCGTGGTCGGCCCGAACGGTGCGGGGAAAAGCACGTTGTTGCTCGCGCTGGCGCGTCTACTCAAGCCTGCGCGTGGAGACATTCGCTTTGACAATAAATCATTGAAGGATGTGAATGAGCTGGAATACCGTCGCAAAATCTCATTCGTGTTTCAGTCTCCCTTATTAATGGATATGACCGTCGAACAGAACGTCGCGTTGGGGTTGAAGTTTCGCGGGGTTCCGAAGGAGGAGACTCATGAGCGGGTGGGTAGGTGGATCAAGGCCCTGGGCGTAGAATCGCTTACGAAGCGCAGAGCCGACCAGTTATCGGGGGGCGAGGCGCAGCGGGTCAGTCTGGCCCGGGCCTTTGTGCTGGACCCGGAATTGCTGCTGCTCGATGAACCGTTCGCTGCGCTCGATCCGCCCACGCATGCCCAATTATTGACAGATCTTTCCAATCTGCTGAAACAGGACCATCGCACTGCAGTCTTCGTCACGCATAATCTCAAGGAGGCCGCGGCGTTGAGTCATCGAATCGCGGTGATCGTGGACGGTGTGCTGCGTCAGGTCGGGACGGCGCGGCAGATCAAACAGCAGCCGGCTGACGAAACGGTGCGGGCGTTTTTGCATGAATTGCCTCAATGATATAATCGCCCAAACTTTGCGGAGGGCACATGTTGAAGATTGAGATCGTTTACTGTGCAGTCTGACATTACACCGGCCGGGCCGTGAGCCTGGCAGAGGAATTGCTGAAGCACTATGAGCACGTGATCGAATCGATGACGCTCGTGCCATCGGAAGGCGGCAGGTTCGAAGTGAGTGTCAACGGCCAGTTGTTGTATTCCAAAATGGAGAAACATCGCCATGCCGAGCCTGGGGAGGTGTTGGGGTTGGTAAGGAAGATGGTTGGAGAATAATACCCCGTTGGTCGAGCGCAGGCTGTCGAGACCAACATATAAGTAGGAAATATTAAGTTTGAATATAACAGGTGGTCTCGGTACGCCCGTTGCCTCCAGCAGGTTCAACTGCTGGAGAACAGGCTACTCGACCACCGAATCATGAGGATAACGAATGCCTAAAAAAGGACGCGTGTTTTCGGGGGCCCGGCCGACGGGCCGGCAGCATTTGGGGAACTATCTGGGCGCGATCCAGAATTATGTCGCGCTGCAGGATGACTACGATTGCGTGTATTGCATCGTGGATGTTCACGCGCTGACGACAGTGGAAACGACTCAGGAACTAAAGCAAAATACATTTGAGATGGCGCTGGATTGGCTGGCTGCTGGTATCCGCCCCGAAGAGACGATTCTGTTCGTGCAGTCACAAGTCCCCGAAGTGATGGAATTGCATACCTATCTTTCCATGGTCACGCAACTGGGAAAACTCACCGATCTGCCGACATTTAAAGAGAAGGTGATACAGCAGCCTGAGAATGTCAATTACGGATTGCTCGGGTACCCGGTGTTGATGACCGCGGATATTGTCCTGTACAAGACCGATATTGTGCCGGTCGGTGTGGACCAGGCCCCGCATTTGGAATTTGCGCGCGAGATCGTGCGTTCGTTCAACTATCGCTACAACACAAAGGTATTGATCGAACCACAGGTAAAACATACTGAAATTCTGAAAGTGCTGGGCATCGACGGCAAGGCCAAGATGAGCAAGAGTTTGAACAACCATATCGAACTCGCCTCCACGCCCGAAGAGACGACCGCCCGCGTAAGAGACATGGTCACTGACCCCGCGCGGATCAAACGCACCGACCCCGGCAACCCGGATATCTGCAACGTCTTTTCGATGCACAAGATCTTCTCGCCACAGGAAGAAGTGGAGATGATCAACATCGAATGCCGTCGGGCCGGCATTGGTTGTGTGGATTGTAAGAAACGTTTCGCAGCGAACTTGAACAGACATCTCGAACCGTTCCGCGCCAAACGCGCCGAGCTCGCCTCCAAACCCGACTATGTATCTGATGTGCTGGAAGATGGAGCACAGCGCGCCCGCGTCATTGCTCAGCAAACAATGGCAGAGGTGCGCGAGGCGATGCAATTGCCGTGATAAAGTAGACACGTAACAAGGAAACAAGTACACACGGAAACCAAGTACGTGTATATCTGTCTACGAGTGTACTTGTATACGTATTCCCATGCGCGTTCTGATCCAACGAGTCTCCAAAACCAGCGTC
>OELG01000022.1_pt1 | contig 11479 bp, 8 predicted proteins | sample 1503541 | NCBI WGS metagenome assembly OELG01 (sample SAMEA104379617, study PRJEB20068) | metagenome | biome: 1000743; feature: 77; material: 1998 | place: USA | collected 2012 | depth 25 m | reverse complement strand
GTTCCTGAAACCACTGGCAGTAGGCCAGATAGAAATCCCGCGAGAGCGGTTCCACGTCTGCCGGCGTCTTCCCGAGTGACTTCAGATAATTGTCGATGGTCGCCTGATCGGTGGGGTCGATGGGCCAATCTGAAGCCGAGCGCAGGAACATGCCATCCGGCATGTTGCTCTTCCAAAACTCCATCGGCTTGCCTGCGACGATATGATCCACGCCAAGATGTTTCACGAATGCTGCAAGCGCCAGCCCGAAGGGCCCAGCTCCGATGATCAGAAGGTCTGTTTTTTGATTCATGCATTTCTCCGTCTTTGGTTGCTGAAAGGGTTTGAAACTTTCATAAAAATTTGATCGTGCTTCATGGTTGGCTGCTTGCCTTCGCAACGGCAATCATCAGCAACGATCCCAGTAAGCCTGGAAAAATCGTCCGATTAGTAGTGAGTGTGCCAGCCATTTTTTCTATTCCAACGCAAATCCTGGGAATTTTTCTACAGCGCCAACTGAAGGCGGACTGGCGCAAATGTTTTCTGCGATGAATGCACTGGAATGATGAGTGCGGTCAAGAGAAATTTTATATAGCAATACCGAATTTGCCACCTGTCTCTTTGATGAGAAACGGCTATCCAAAAGGACAGGTATATATCCCCCAAACGGATGCTGATTCAACCCAATCGCTGGCTAAGAACAAATAGCTATGGGCCAGACAATCCCTGCCTAAAATCATGAGCTGGTTGCCTGTCCATAAGTACAGGTTGGGCTGACCTTAGGTAGAGGGCCGGAAAGCCAAAGAGAGAGTAGGGGAAAGCGGCCGAAAAAATTACAATTTACAGTAGTTTTTTATCAACATGCATTGATTACTTAATTATCAACGAAACGGAATATGTATTTTCACAAATGGAGCCGTTTGCTATTACTCATTCCACTGCCGTTCAGTGTAGGGAGCCTGACACCCACTCGAGCCGAAATGCAGTACCAGACGACCGATCCAGCGGCCCTGATCGTCTGGTGTCCGGTGGCGGTGACGCTGCCCGTAAGGCAGCGTAAGGAATACATTGAAACACCATTGATGTTTCATACATAAAGGAAATGGAAAGGGATATGTTGACAACCATGAAAAACTATTCGGAAGAGCAGCCTGAAACCCTGGAGGCGATGTTAAATATTTTCGAAACCATTCGGCAAACCGAGCAACAGTGGGAGAAATCTATTCGATCCCTGCCTGCCTACCAACGGACTCGAGCCAAGTTCATCGCCTCTGCGCGGAAAAAACGAAATCAAGTTCGCAAGCGCGATGTGCAAGTTTCAGATTTTTGACCGGCCCTTGATTACGGCTTCAAAAGGATCTCAATTTTCATTGCTTGATTTCCACCTCGACTCCTAAACCTCCCCTGGTTGACTGTTTTAGCAGCTCAAATAATTCTACGAGATCCTGATCATCGAGTGCAATACAGCCTCAAGTCCAATCACTCGCACTGCCTCCCCCATGGATTAATATGTCGTTCCAGATGGGGATCTCCGGGTTATCCTAATTGAAGTCATAAACTTCCCAAATCGTATCCAACGGCCCATGCTGGAGTTCCCAGACCCCAATGCGCTCCTGCCCAAGATGCCCGTATTGAAGGGCGTAATCAGCCAGGGATTGGTTCGTCGTGTCAAGCAGTATTTAGCGCAGACCAAAACGGGAAGTGTACTGCATACTTGCAATCTAATAGGAGCCTTCCGGCGTCAACTCGTCTGCCCAGATTCGCCGCGGATTCAGACCGTGTTTGCTGATGGCAACATGAAACGTCTTAACAATCTCGTTGTCACGAAACACAGTAAGTTGATGTTCTGATTTTGAGACCAGGACTCGGAAATCTGTAACGGGCGTAACAGGCTGCTTAAATGTTACTATCCAGCGCCAAATGAAATATTCTTTGATGTGACCATCAGAGATTACATATAGCGCAGAGAATCCGGCTATTAAACCAAATACAAGAACAGCAACATGCCATTTCTTCCATTGCCTGGCAAATTAATTAATGTTCATAATTCGGGAAGATATTTACCTTTAATACGCACTAAGAATATCGTACGTTTATTGGGCGGCTTTTCAAGGAAATTATTCAGACTGCTCGCTAGTCAACAATGAACAGTTTAGCTCCGGTTGAGGTGTGCGAACGATGGGGTGCGGCATTATCCCCCACCTGATAACTCATTCCTGATTTTAAAATGAATTTCCGCCCATCCGCAAGCTCAATATGCAGTTCACCGTCCAGGCAAAATAGAATATGACCTTTTGTACACCAATGATGGTCGAGATAGCCAGGGCTGCATTCAACCAGGCGAACCCGAATCTCATTGAATTGCTGCGTACGCCAATAGGCCATTCCTGTTTCACCTTTATGTTCAGTCAGGGGTATTTGTGACCAAGTGGTTGTGCTGAAAGGCATATTTTTCATATCCATGTTGATCTCCAAATTATTTTGTGTTTGTGATGAATTGGCGAAACGAAAATAAAATTTCGGGTAAGCCTTACCATCTCAAACCAGGTGGTGCGATTATCATGCCTGCTGAATGCTGTACAGACAGATAATATTGTTTTAATCAGCACTGGCAAGCACAGGTTTTCGCCTCTACAATACAAGAGTCATGATGAACGGAACCATTGCCACCCCAATGCGAGCAAGACCCTGGTGGTAAAGGATGGCCTGACGCGGCCAGCCTCCTTCTGTATTCGGTCGTGCCCGGGATTCCGGTCATGCATCACGCTCATTTGACATGTACCACGGGCGTTGTCAACAGATCTTCATTCAACGTATTCTTCAAATGACTGAGGCAGCCCTGGAGCGTCAACCTGGAGAGCGGGTCAAAACCATTGGCAGCCCGGACGTAAAGGCCGACATTATTCTTGTATGTACCGGAACGGATCAGGGTCAGATTGCCATCGGCTTGCACCGAAATCCCAAAGGTAGCGTTGCCATCCGCACTCACCCCGTGAAGCGTAACTCTGCCGTCTGAATGCGAATACAAATCCAGCCCGTGAGATCCGTTGCCTGCAAAAGTATTGTCACCACGGAGGGTCACCGCTGGCAAGGTCGTAAGACCCATCACAGTATTGAGATAGACCCCACTCCCATGGTTTAAGGTGGCGGTCAGGTTGTTCGTAGTGATCGTGCCGCGACTGTAGATTGCCAGCCCTCTGTAGCCATTCCCTTCGAACTCGCCTCTGCCGGTGATCGTCACCTCCTTCGCGACGGGCGCGGCACTGTTATCGATATACACTCCATCCTTCATATTTTCATTCCCATTTTTATAGGCGACCACGTGTCGAGCAGCGACATTGCCTTTCGAAAATACAACCAGCCCTTCGCCACCATTACAGAGGAGGATGCTGGTGCCATTCAACAACACGTCCTCAAAACCATAGGTGTTATCAACGAGCATGCCGTTTTCCAAATTGCCTTGCGCACACACGTTGCTGAGTGTGACCCTCCCGGCCGAATAGATGGAAAGGCCGGCAAATCTGTTCGCGTTGAACTGCCCGTCGGTGACGGTTACCGGAGAGACGGTTGACGCATGCGTGTTGAAAATATAAACGCCGTATTGCTGACGATTCCCGCTGGCCGCCACATTCCGTAGCGTGACCGCCCCATTGGTGTTGATCAGAAGACCGCTAAAGCCATTTTCAAAAAACTGGCTGTTCGTGACGGTCACCGAGCCGGCGGGTGAGGTGATCGAAGCTGTGTTATCCAGGTAGACGCCGTTCAGTGGCTCGTTCCCGTTTGCCTGCACGTAATCGAGTTGGATACTGCCATTGGTCTGCACGTACACGGCCGCGATGCCGCAGTCATACGTTGTCATAGGGTAGGCCACGCTCTTTACCCGGATGTTTCTCAGGACAATATCCCCCTTCCAGTTGAGGATCGTGAGAAATTCCCCATCGAAGGTGGACGGCGCGGTGGTGTCCACGGTGCCGGTCCCCGGACCATCCCACCCTCCCAAAATCGTAAGTGCGAATTGAGCCATCACCCCCGAAATCGCCCCATCGAAGACGATATCTTTGTCCCGTATCAGAGCGCTGTTGTAGTTCTTACTGATCCAGATCGTCCCGGGAGTGGACGGGATGTTAAACCGTAGCCAGCCCAACACTGCACTCAAATTGGAAAAGACGGGTGAACAGCCGTTTTGACCGGGAGTCGGGACGCGCACGTCCATCGGACACCAGACGACCATATCGCTGTCGTTGTACATGATGGTCCTATCCTGCGCAGCTATGTTCGCGTCTCCATACATGGACAATGGCGTCCGCGTAAGAGCGTTGGACAGTCATTAGGCAAACGAAAATCGTTGAGTCCGCAGTTGATGGATACATTTTCGCTCCTTCGTGAATAATGAAGATTTGAGGGAGATTGTGCTCATAAAACTGCTTCAAATTGTAGTTTTGTGCCTTGTTTCCCTCTACTCTCTCTTTGGCTTTCGTCACCTCTACCTAAAGCCAGTAGGAACTGAACCTACAGATAGGTTCTTCCATGAGCAAGGCATTTTTCAACTCGCTGGTATTTGAGGCACATCGGTCGGCTGGATACGATGGTCAGGCAGATACTTAAATCGGTCGAACACGGTCAGAGGTACAGCCTGGTTCCCCAGTCCTGTTGTTCTCGCCCAGGCTGACAGCGATATCGCCCCCCGCCCAACAGACCTCCCAAATGGGCCCCACTCGGACAACTTCAATTCGGTTTTCGACGGCAACCACAGAGTCGTCCCCTTGCAACGGTTCTATCAAAATGACTACGATCACGCTCGTTTGGTTCTCGTAGAAACACTGACCCGATCTGGGCTTGTATCATCGGGATTGTTGAGATTAATCCCGGGCCTGCCGAGAATAATCCAGCGAGTATGAACGAATGGAATGCAATCCACTGCGCCGGGCAACGTGGATCTGTTCATCCAGAGAAAGGTCGCGTTCGTGAATCCAGGCTCCAAATTTCATATGTGCCATCCAGAGGGATGTTATGAAACAGTTTCTCTGATTTTACCCCTTGCCTACATACATGCTATTTGCTAGAATGTTATCGATAACAGGGACGATAACGTGAAAAAAGTTGCGCGTTCAACGATCAAGGAAGTTGCCTCAGCGGCAGGTGTGTCTACACAGACGGTATCGCGGGTCATCAACAACAGCCCGGATGTCTCCTCAGAGACTCGCAAACGCGTTCAAGGCGTAATAGAAAAGTTAAGATATCAACCAAGCGCTTTGGCGCGGAGTCTGATCCGTCAGCGAAGCCACACATTGGGCGTGGCGACAGCCGGCCTGAACCACATTGGTCCTTCGCGAACGCTGAGCGGCATTGCCCTGGCAGCAGAGGCGGCTGGTTACTCCCTTCTCCTCATGGAATTGCCCGGATTTGATGTCCACGACATTTCGCCGATCATGCGGTCCTTTCTTTCCCGTCATGTGGATGGGATTATCTGGGCCGTGCCTGAGGTTGGGGAAAATCATACCTGGGTCACCAATGAAGCTTTGGATCTGGAAGTCCCCCTCGTGTACATCACCATGGCGCCGCGCGAGAATAGCTCTGTGGTTTTCGTAGACAATTATCTCGGCGGTCGAATGGCAATCTCCCATCTCCTTGAGCAAGGATACAAACATATCGCCCATGTTTCGGGTCCACTGGATTGGTGGGAAGCGCGTCAACGCATGGCGGCCTGGAAGGATGCACTCACGAAAATTGGTCTGGAGGTCGCTGACCGACACTGTGTAGAGGGGAACTGGTCATGTGCCAGTGGCGCGCTGGCGATCGAAAAACTGTACGATCAATATCCGGACATGGATGCGGTATTTGTAGCAAACGATCAAATGGCGCTCAGTGTGATGCAATTCTTCGCCGAGAAACGCATCCGCATCCCGGCAGATATCGGTGTGGTTGGATTTGACAATATCGCCGAATCAGCATTTTTCTCTCCGCCATTAACCACAGTTCAACAGGACCAGCATAGCGTCGCAAAAGTTGCGGTTGCCGAAGTGATTAAGATTATTGAATCAGGCTGGCACGGGCTGGATCTCGTAGAGCCGAAATCCATGATTCTGTCGCCAACCCTGGTTGTGCGACAAAGTTCATTACGCGTTCCGGAAGGAGCTGAGTTGCAGGGTACTGCTTCATAAGACGGGAGCACTCTGTGTGCATTCCCCGGTAAGGCCGGCTCAGCATTTCAAGATAGCCGTTATGTTCTTGCCAAATCAGTACGGTCATCAGACATTCCAAACAAATCAAGGAGAAGTAAATGTTTACAAAGTTTCTTTACAAATTGCTGGCTGTCGTTGTGCTTTCCAATGATTGTTAAAGGGACGGGCCTGATCGGCACGGTTACGGTTTCCGGGCTCCCACAGGAAGAGGATCACAAACTGGTGGTTCAAGCGATTCGAGACTACCTGGCACAGGAGAAATGATATGGCATTGAATCCAGTGATAACGGCACTTGGACGCAGACTCCGTTTGGCGGTCATCGGTGGCGGACCGGGTTCCTTCATTGGAGCCATGCACCGGCAATCTGCTCGTCTCGACGACCGCTATGAAATCGTCACGGGCATCCTCTCCTCCGATGCGGATCGATCGAAGGAAGCGGCGACTGAACTTGGGTTTGCTCCCGATCGCCTGTATTCCAATGTGGCCGAAATGTTGGATGCAGAAATATCGCGCAAAGATGGCATCGATGCAGTTGCCATCATGACCCCGAACGACAGTCATTACGAATATTCAATGGCTGCCCTTGAACGCGGCATCGATGTGATCTGTGATAAGCCTATGACCAACACGGTTGACGAAGCCGAATCTCTCCACAAAAAAGTTCAGGAGACAGGGCTGGTTTTTTGCCTCACGCACAACTACACCGGTTATCCCATGGTGCGCCAGGCAAAGGCGATGATGATGGATGGACAGTTGGGTACGATTCGCTTGATCCAGGTGGAGTACGTGCAGGGCGGCAAAGCAGACGAATCAAAAGTCTTCTCGCCGGATAACTGGAAATTTGACCCCGTGCGCGGTGGACCTTCGCGTGTAATGGGCGATATTGGGACGCACGCTCATAATCTCACCCGATTTATTTCCGGCCTGGAAGTGGACGAAGTCGCAGCCGAGATTGGGACCATTGTCCCGAACCGCCTCATCCACGACTTTGGCGGGGCACTGCTCCGATTCAATAACGGCGCCCGCGGAACTTTTTGGGTCACGCAGGCCGCTGCGGGTGTGGAGAATTGTCTTCGCATCCGCGTCAGCGGCAGCCAGGGCACGCTTGAGTGGATGCAGGAAGTCCCACAGGCCCTGACCTTCAAACCTTTGCAGGGGCCATCCCAAAACAGGACGCCCAATGGACCAGGAACCTTGCCCTTGTCGGCGCGCTCCACACGATTGGTCGCTGGCCATCCCGAAGGATTTCCGGATGGGTTTGCAAATATCTACTCGGACGCGGCGGAAGCCATCGCGGCACGCCGGGCCGGGAAAGCAGCAGATCCTCTGGCACTTTATTTTCCGAACTCTTTGGATGGTTTGCTGGGCGTACGCTTTGTGAACAGCGTGATTGAATCCAGTAACGCTAACGGAAAATGGACCAGGTGTTGAGCAGGGAATCCAGATGCCAGAGTCAGGAATCGTCTTCGTTACGGGTGCGACTGGCAAGGTGGGTCACGTATTTATTCGACATCTGCTGGCAGATTCCAAATTTGATTCATTTTCAGTCCGCGCATTGTGTCATAACCGCGAATTGGAGCATCATCCGCGGATACAAAATGTCCACGGCTCCATTGAAGATCGCGACGTGGTCGAGCAGGCCATGGACGGTGTCACTCATATCCTGCATCTGGCAACTTGCAAAGAGACACCCGACCAGATCATAGATGTGGCTGTCAAAGGTCTGTTCTGGTTGCTCGAAACCTGTCGCATTAGTCCTACCTTCAAGCAATTCATCATGGTGGGTGGCGACGCGGGCATTGGGCATTTCGTTTACCCGCACCCGATCCCCGTGACTGAAATGCAAGAGCATTCCGCGTATCCCGGTTGTTATGCACTTTCCAAAGTGCTCGAAGAAGTGATGCTCGAACAGTATTACATCCAATACGATCTCAATGGCTGCTGCCTGCGTGCACCCTGGATCATGGAGAAGGACGATTTCAAGTATCAACTCTCTTTCGGAGAAGATGTTTTTGGAGGACCACGCTGGCGCGATTTGGTGGGAACTCAAAGGGCCGATGAATTTATTCGGACAGGAACAGTTCCGATCATGCTCGACCCGGAGGCTGTTCCCGTCAAACGAAACTTTGTCCACGTGGACGATTTGGTCAATGCACTGTTGCTCGCCCTCGACAATCCAAAAGCACGTCAACAATTATTTAATGTCTGTATGGACGAGCCGTTGGATTACGGGGAAATGGGCAAGTATCTAAACGCAACTCGTGGATTGCCGACCGTGGAAATCAAGACCGAATATCACTCCACCTGGCTGGATAATACAAAAGCGAAATTTTTACTGGGCTGGCGTCCTCAATATGACTTGAAGAAAATGATCGATTCGGCCTGGGATTATGTGCGCGCCCGGGATGATCCGCGCAAGATTTGGTATCCGGGTTAACTTTTATTGTCACCCTCCCGAAGGACACACCGTGTGATTTGCTAAGCAAATCACGCTCGGTGCAAGTGTCGGGACGATGTGAGCGACAGCGAAGGGTCTCTTCGATAATCTTAGAGAGGCTTCGCCACGCTCAGCATGACATAACGAGAGGTAAACATTAAATGAAATCCGTTCGCCTGTATGGAACTGGAGATTTGCGAATACTTGAGGAACCGAATCCCATCGTTGGGGAGGGAGAGAAATCGATTCGCGTGAGGGCTGTGGGCGTGTGTGGCTCAGATTTGCACTGGTTCTCGGAGGGTGGAATTGGTGACGCGAAACTGGAACATCCACTTGTGTTAGGACATGAATTCGCGGGCGTGACTGAAGATGGGCAGCGCGTGGCGATTGATCCCGCGATTCCGTGTGGGCACTGCGAGTTTTGTGGACAGGGACATCCCAATCTTTGCGAGAACCTGATCTTTGCAGGCGACGGCAAAACCGATGGCGCGTTGCGGGAATGGGTGGCATGGAGTGAAAAAAGTTTGTTTCCGATCCCTGATTCAATTAGCGACGCCGATGGCGCGATGCTGGAACCGCTTGGCATCGCGATTCATGCGGTCGATCTTGGCAAACTCAAACCAGGGATGAGCGTCGGTGTGTTCGGCTGCGGACCGATCGGCTTGCTCATTCTGCAAATGGCCAAACTTTCAGGCGCGGCGCAGATCATCGCAACAGATAAACTCTCGCATCGCGTCGAAACAGCAAAAAGATTCGGGGCGAGTCAGGCTTATTTCGTGGATGACCAGCGCGGGTTTGAAGAGATGCGAGCGGCAGTCCGGGAGCGGGGAGTCGATGTGGCATTTGATGCGGCCGGAGTGCAGGACGCGGTCGATGACGCGTTCGCCGCCGTTCGTCCCGGTGGAAAAGTGATCCTAGCCGGAATCCCGGACAATGACAGAACATATTTTTCTGCATCCATCGCACGCAGAAAAGGTTTGACGATCAAACTTGTGCGGCGCATGAAGCACACCTACCCGCGAGCGATCGAGTTGGTGTCGAAGGGGCTGGTGGATGTTCGTTCGCTTGTGTCACATTGCTTTCCGCTTGAAGAGGCGCGTGAGGCCTTTCGGGTGGCAGAGCGGCGCGAAGGATTGAAAGTCATCATTGAGTTGTGAAAGAGCGACTTCACATCAAGGGAGCTGAGCATGGATCGAAACGATACTCAAAAAGCAATCGAGAGCGGAAAGACGGTTCTTGGCGTCGAGCTCGGCTCGACTCGCATCAAGGCGGTGCTGATCGGCGAGGATCATAAGCCGATCGCGTCGGGAAGCTATGAGTGGGAAAACCAATTAGAAAACGGCATCTGGACATATCGTCTCGACGATGTTTGGACTGGCCTGCAGGACAGCTATCGGAAACTCAACAACGAAGTTTCTGAGAAGTACAACACGCCGCTCAGGACGATGGGTGCCATCGGCTTCAGCGCCATGATGCACGGCTACATGGCATTCGATCAGGACGGGAACCTGCTTGTCCCATTTCGCACGTGGCGAAATACCACCACCGGACAGGCATCCGAAAAACTCACCGATCTGTTCCAGTTCAACATCCCGCAGCGTTGGAGCATTGCCCATCTTTATCAGGCGATATTAAACAAGGAGCCTCACATCAAGGACATCAGCCATCTCACCACGCTGGCAGGCTATGTCCATTGGAAGTTAACGGGGCAAAAGGCCCTGGGTGTTGGCGAAGCCTCGGGCATGTTCCCCATCGATAGCAAGACAAATGACTACGATGAGCGGATGCTCAAGCTGTTCAACGAACGGCTCGAAGAGGAAAAAATCCCGTGGAAGCTACAAGATATTTTGCCGGACGTCCTCGTGGCAGGAGATGACGCAGGCGTTCTGACTGAAGAAGGCGCCGGGCGCCTCGACCCTGCGGGGCAGTTGCTCGCTGGATCCAAACTTTGTCCACCTGAGGGTGATGCAGGCACAGGCATGGTCGCGACCAACAGCGTCGCAGAGCGGACCGGCAATGTCTCCGCAGGGACATCCGTCTTTGCCATGATCGTGTTGGAAAAGGCTTTGTCGAAACTGTACCCTGAGATTGACATGGTGACGACTCCCACAGGCAAGCCTGTCGCCATGGTCCACAGCAACAACTGCACATCCGATCTCAACGCATGGGTTGATGTTTTTTTGGAATTCACTCAGACGCTTGGTGTGGACATAAGCGAATCGAAATTATATGAAACGCTCTATCAAAAGGCCCTTACAGGTGATGCGGATGGCGGCGGGCTGCTGGCCTACAATTATGTTTCAGGCGAGCACATCACCCACCTTGAGGAAGGACGTCCACTCTTCGTTCGTACTCCCGAGAGCCGTTTCACGCTGTCGAACTTCATGCGCACACATTTGTTCTCATCACTCGGTGCCTTGAAGATCGGAATGGAGATTCTCTTTGATCGGGAACAGGTGAAGATCGACAAGATTCTCGGCCACGGCGGTTTCTTCAAAACGAAGGAAGTGGGGCAAAGAGTCATGGCAGCCGCGATGAATGTCCCTGTTTCCGTGATGGATACCGCCGGTGAGGGCGGCGCATGGGGAATTGCATTGCTGGCTGCTTATGTGCTGCATAAAGCAAAAGATGAATCATTAGAAGCCTTTCTCTCGGACAAGGTCTTTGCACAGGAAGATGCCACGACGATCGCTCCCGATCCACGGGATGTCGATGGCTTTACGGCGTTTATGGAACGCTACAAAAAAGGACTTGTCATTGAACGGGCTGCTGTGGAGGGGCTGAAATAGATGAGTAGAGAATAGAGAGTAGAAAATAGAGAGTCGAGAATAGTTGCTTATCTACGAATCATCTGCTTTCTAGAACTTGTCTCAAAAACAC
>OELG01001204.1_pt1 | contig 11494 bp, 8 predicted proteins | sample 1503541 | NCBI WGS metagenome assembly OELG01 (sample SAMEA104379617, study PRJEB20068) | metagenome | biome: 1000743; feature: 77; material: 1998 | place: USA | collected 2012 | depth 25 m | reverse complement strand
GTCACCACACTCGAAGGCTACATTCAGTATATTCACGGACATGCCCGCCTGTGGGAAAAACAAGCGCTGCTCAAGGCACGTCCGATTGCCGGCGACATAACGCTCGGCGAAAGATTGCTTGCGCAGGTTGAACCGCATATTTTCAGCCACGCGCCCGAAGAAGTGCGCGCCAGTGTCCTTGCGATGAAGCAGCGCACCGAGCAGGTGCTCCAGCAAAAGGGACGGGACTGGGGCGAAGTGAAACTCGGCGAAGGTTCCATCCGTGACGTGGAATTTGTCGTTCAATCTCTGCAACTTGCTCATGGCGATCAATATCCCGATTTACGCAGTCGTGCCACACTGCAGATTCTGCCGCGTCTGGCGCGCCATCACTTGCTCACACACGAGGAAGCCCGCATCCTTGCCGATGGCTACACCTTGCTCCGCACCATCGAACACTACATCCAGGTGATGCACTATCAGCAGACCTACACCATGCCCTCCGACCCTGTTGCGCTTGCGCTGCTGGCCGGGCGCCTGGGCTTTGCGGACACAGACGCCCTCACGCATCGCTACGACGAACATCGCAAAGCCATCCGTGCAATTTACTTGCGATACGTTGGCAATGAGTCGGTCAACGAACCTCAGCCGCAGGTCGTTCAGCATATTGCGCGTCTCGGCGCCGATTACATCGATTCATTTTCCGCCGAAGAGATTGGACATCACGCCGACCTTGCGCGCGGCATCAACGAGCAAACGCCGGCCATTGTGGAGGCGCAAGTACTTGGCAAAGACACGTGGCGCGTTACGGTGGTAGGATACGATTACCCGGGCGAACTTTCCATCATCTGCGGACTCTTCTTTGTTTTTGGATTCAATATCGTGGACGGGAACGCCTTCACCTACGAACCTTTGTCAGACGCTCCAAACGGATCCCGTCCGCCGAAATTCAACCGCTTCGACTCTCCCCGCCGCGTGCCTCCGCGCCGCAGACTTTCCTCCGCTTCGTCCCTTCGACCCGCTCAGGGCGACGCTTTGCTCAGCGCGACCTCCGAGCCTGATGCCCGCCGCAAAATCGTGGATGTGTTCACCGTCAAATCAATATCCTCCGAGCCGCCGGTTGATTCGATCTGGGATTTTTACACCCAAGACCTCCATCATCTTCTGAAGATGATGCGCAACGGTCAACGCCGTGAAGCCCGTGGTGAACTCGCTGTCCGTGCGGGACAGGCATATCAAAATATCCGCAGTAAATCGACTCTTTTGCTTCAGATCAACATTGAAATCGATAACGAAGCCGATGAACACCACACCATACTGCGCATCGACACGCCCGATACATTTGGATTTTTATACGAATTCACCAACGCTCTGGCGCTGACACGTACCTACATTGCCCGCATCATTGTCCAATCCATTGGCGCACGGGCGCAGGATATTCTGCACGTCACCGATGAAAACGGGGAAAAGATTACCTCACCTGAAAAACAACGTGAGCTGCGTGCCGCTGTTGTGTTGATCAAACACTTCACACATCTCCTGCCGCAGTCACCGAATCCATCCACGGCGTTGCTGCACTTCCGTGAATTTATTGCCCAACTCTTTCAACGCCCCAACTGGTTCGATGAAATTGCCTCCATCGAAAAACCGGATGTGCTGAACGCGCTGGCACGTCTGCTCGGCGTCAGCAATTTTCTCTGGGAAGATTTCCTGCGCATGCAATATGCCAATCTTTTCCCAGTTGTGAAAGATGTGGATGCGCTCTCCACCTCCAAATCAAAAGAGCAACTCGAAAACGAACTTCACCAGGCGCTGGAAGAAAATAAAGTTGGAGAAATCCAATACTCCGCCTGGCGTGCAACTTTGAATGCCTTCAAGGACCGCGAACTCTTCCGCATCGATATGCGCCACATCCTGGGGCTGACAAAAGAAATCGATGATTTCGGCGTTGAACTAACGGATCTCGCTGAATTAACAGTAGTTACCACACTGGCCCGTTGTGACGCCGAACTGCGCGCCATCCATGGCGATCCGCTCTTAGAGAATGGCGAGCCTTGCGGCCTGGCGCTCCTGGCCCTGGGCAAATGCGGCGGACGAGAACTGGGTTTTGCATCCGATATTGAAGTGATGTTCGTCTATGCCGGTGATGGGCACACAAACGGTGCCGAGACCATAACAACCGCCAAATATTTCGAGCAGTTGGTTCTCTCAGTGCTCAATGCCATCCAAACCCGCCAGGAGGGCATCTTCAAAATCGATCTGCAACTGCGTCCGTACGGCAAAGCGGGCAGTATGGCTGTTTCGCTGGACTCCTTCCGCCAGTATTACGCGCCGGATGGTCCATCATGGGCATATGAACGGCAGGCTTTAGTGAAAATGCGACCGCTGGCCGGAGATTCTCAACTTGCCGACGAATTGTGCAGATTGCGTGACCTCTACGCCTACGCGAGTGGTCCCTTCGACGTGACCGCGATGCGTGCAATGCGCGAACGCCAAATCCGCCACTTGGTGACCGGCGGCACCTTCAATGCCAAATTCAGCCCAGGTGGGTTGGTGGATATCGAATATCTGATTCAGGGATTGCAGATCAATTATGGGGCGCAAAATCCCAGCTTGCGTTTGACCAATTTGCGGGACGCGATGTCCGCTTTACACGAGGCAGGGATTCTTTCTGACGATGATTACACACGCCTGCGAAAAGCGCATACTTTCCTGCGCTGGTTGATTGATTCGTTGCGGGTCGTGCGCGGCAATTCCAAAGATGTGACCATGCCTCCGCTTGACAGTGACGAGTTTGTTTTTCTCGCCCGCCGTCTGGGCCACGAACAGGATGTCAAACACTTGCGTGAGGATCTCGCACGCTATGTTGCGGATGTGCAAGAGATCAATAATCGTTTACTGGCTTAGATTCAGCTCCTCTGCCAAAAACCGACATCGATCCACTTCCCGAATTTTCTGCCGACTTCCGAAAAATGCCCGACCTTTCTAAATCCGCATTTTTCATGCAGGCGGACGCTGGCTTCATTCGGCAGAGATATGCCAGCGATGACCGTATGATGTTTCAAAGCGGCTTCCGAAAGCAATTCTGCATAGAGTTGGAATCCAATCCCTTTGCCTCCCAGGCCGTTTTTCAAGTAAATCGTCGACTCGACCGTATTCTCATATGCTTTCCGTTCCCGGAAATTGGAGAGATAGGCATAGCCGATGACTTCGCTGTTTTCTTCATAAACAAGATACGGACCGATCTTTTGATATTTCTCAATTCTCGCAGTGATCTCTTCAGGTGTGACAACTTCCATTTCAAACGTGATGAGGGTATTGAGGATGTAATAGTTGTAAATTTCTGAAATTGCCAATGCATCTGAGGGGGTAAGTGGTCTGATCATACTTATTCCTTGCAAATTTCGTTAAATATAACAGGCTTAAACTGCTGAACGGCTGAGACCATGGTTTCAACCGTTCAGTTATTACGGAGGCGATTTTCTTACCAATAAGCAAAATTCTAGTCTGCTGTTCCAAAGGCTTTCTTTGTCGCTGTGCCGGGGACAACTGCCGGCCCTTCGTCCTCAAGGTTGGAAGGTTCCCAATCCTTTGGGTAACCGAGCCGGCCCATTTGAATAAGAATTTTCTATCAGGCCGATGAACAAACACGGGTTATTGAAATAGTTTATATTTAGCGACTTGTAGCAGTCAAACAGCTAATAGTTTGGCAGATAGTTTTCAAGTTCCCAATTTGTCACTTCCAATCGGTAATCTTCCCACTCAACCCGTTTTGCATTGATGAAGACTTCATGGGTATGCGCGCCCAATGCGTTGCGTATCACATCGTCATCCTCCAATGCCTTCAATGCCTGGTTTAAGGAACTCGGGAGGACATCCTGTGTCGACTTGCTTGGTTGGTCAATCAGATAAATATTCTCTTCGGTTGCTTCAGGCACGGACAATTCACGGCGAATGCCGTCCAACCCAGAAGCCAGCATAACTGTAAAAGCCAAGTATGGGTTACAGCTTGGATCGGGACAGCGCAATTCCAGGCGCGTCGATTCACTGCTTGATGCGCGCGGTACACGAATCAGCGCGGAACGATTAATCCGTGCCCAGCTAATATAGACGGGAGCTTCATAACCAGCCACGAGTCGTTTATAAGAATTAACCAGGGGGGCAAGGATGGCACACATCCCGCGGGCGTGAGCGAGTTGCCCGGCGATGAAGTGTTTGGCGATCTTCGAAAGACCATGCTGATCACCCGGGTCGGAGAACGCATTGGTCCCATTAGCGGCAAAGGTTAGGCTTTGATGCACGTGCATTCCGCTTCCGTTAATGCCGCGGATTGGTTTCGGTAAGAACGTGCAATACAGACCGTTTTGTTGTGCGATTACTTTCAAAGCCACGCGCAAGGTAACAGCGCTATCAGCAGTGGTTAGCGCATCTGAATACCGAAAATCAATTTCATGTTGACCATGCGAGCCCTCATGGTGCATGGCTTCCACCTGCAAGCCTAATGCCTCCAGTGTGGTTGCCATCTGACGCCGCAAACCAGCCGCCATATCAGATGGCGCATCAAAATAACTGGCGCTGTCATGAGGCTTGGGCGGAATTAAGCTCCCATCGGGATTCGGTCTGAGGAGGAAGAATTCAAGTTCAGGTCCGGTGTTGTAGCAAAACCCCATTTCAGCCGCCTCCTGAATCATCCGTCGCAGAATAGAACGCGGGTCACCCGGAAACGGCTGACCGTCGGGTGTAAAAACATCGCAAATGAGACGGGCTGTAGCTTCTTCACCCGTTAGCCAGGGAATGATTGCAAAGGTTGATGGATCGGGGCGTAAATGCATATCGCTTTCAGCGACGCGAGCAAAGCCTTCAATCGATGAGCCGTCGAACCAGATCCCATGCTCCAGCGCCACAGACAATTCGTGCACTGGAATGGTCACATTCTTTACCACACCTATAATATCGGTGAACTGCAAATCTATAAATTTGATTTTGCTTTGTTTGACGCGAGCCAAAAGCTCGGTAGGGGATTCAGATGAATTGCTCACGATTGTTCTTGCCCTTCCCAATGATGAAAATGATTTGCCTATCGATGAAAATACTGCAGGACCAATGCGAGAATCACCAGCACCCCCAAGATTCCGATCCCGATCAAAACGCCCTTCATTGCCTGTAACTGATCAAGCGAATAAGCAGGACGAGATGTGGCTTTTATTTTATCCAGAATGGTTATATCCACATTTTCCGGATTGTCTAGTGCGTTGGTCAGGGCATTCATATCCGCATAACGATCCTTGGGATCGCGTGCAAGACAAGTGGCAGTAATTGCCGCGAGTTGAGGTGATACGGTTGGGTTAACTTTATCCAAGCGCGGCGCAACTCCGTGCAGGTGCTGCGCCATGACTGCCATGTTCGTATCACCGGTGAAAGGTGTCTTGCCAGCAAGCATTTCAAACATGATGGTGCCCAGCGCGTACACATCGGTGCGCTGATCGCCGCGCTGTCCGTCAATTTGTTCGGGAGCCATGTAATCCGGCGTGCCCATGGTGGCGCTGAGGTTTGAATAGGTGACGCGGTGCGCACCTTTTGTCAAGGCAAGACCAAAATCCATAATCACCGGTTGGTCTTCGTTTGTAATCAAAATGTTTTCGGGTTTCAAATCACGATGGATGACTTCATTCTGATGACAGTACGCCAGCCCATCCGCAATTTTTCGAATGATTTGCACTGTCTTTTCCGGCTCGATGGGTGCTGAGGAATCGATCAAAGCTCGCAGGGATTGACCCTCTACGAACTGGGTGACCAGATAGGGGATGCGATTAAATTTTCCGGAGCCAAGGCCCTTTAGAATAGCGGGATGATCGAGTGTCTTCATAACTTCGAGTTCGCGCTGGAAACGCTCAAACTGAGCCGAATCACCCAGCATGGACTGGTCAGGAATCTTAATTACTACCTCGCGGCGGTTGATCAGGTCGAAAGCGCGATAGACATCGCTCATGCCGCCTTGTGCCATGTGCGCTTGGATCTGGTAGTGTTCGAACTGATCCCCAATTTGCAACATCTTGTCCGCGATTATAGCATAGCTACTCATGACACTAATTTCCTCAAATATTTGAACCAGCGATTGCTTTTCCTCTCTTGAATACCAGGGTTGGTCGGAGCTACGACAAGCTTGTTAATATGGATCACCACGACCGAGGCATTATCATCCGTTTCATTTTGGATTGCCCATTCAACCAGCCGTTGACTGATCTCCTCGATTGAGGATGCACCAGAAACAGCACGGACGAAATCCTCATCCAGAATGACTGACCAAACTCCATCTGAACATAATATGAGATGGTCGCCTTCCTGCAAGCGGTGCTCGGTAATATCTGGCTGGACGAACAGGCTAACGCCGATTGCTTTGGTTAGGACAGACCGTTGGGCGTGTGTCCGGATTTTATCGGGTGAAAGCAATTTGCTGCGTACCATATCGCCAACCGCGGTATGGTCAGCGGATAAACAGACTGCGCGCCCGCTCCGAATCAAATAGGCGCGGCTGTCGCCAACATGGGTGAGGTAGAGTCTGTTCCCAAGAATATAAGCGGCGGTCAGCGTGGTACCCATACGACCTACACCCAACTGCTGAGCTTTTTGATAGACGTGCAAATTAGCGGTCTCGATCCCACGGCGCAGAGCCTTGGAGATTGAGGTACTGACATTTTGTACTATCAGCGTACTGGAGAAAGTTTCCAAGGCCAACAAGCTGGCGACTCCACCATGCGCATACCCTCCCATTCCATCTGCAACTGCAAACAATAAACCGGCACCAGCGGGATTCTCAAGGCTGGGTAAATGAATTGAGTCTTGATTATCATCCCGCACGGGACCAGTGACGCTTAGACCGCCGCTTTCAATTTCTGGGATGTAATGCCTCAAAGTTGACGTTCTCCCATTCCCAACCGGATCAGATCTTCTAGTACGTCCGGGGATGCTGGTATGTATGATCATGTTGTGGAAACGAAGACTCCACGAGTATTGGCTATACTTTTTATTGCCAATACTCGTGGAAAAAAATTATCCGTTATTGAATACTCTATTACTCTCTAACCATTTCATGTGCGGCAGGCAGGATAGGTTGCTCTTTTTGCCTGCTGGATATGACAAAGTAGCCTACACTCACGATGAGCCAAGTCGCTGAGATACCTAGTGCTAGGTAAGTTGCCTGCGCAGTCGTACCACCAGAAACAATACCAACGATGAAGATAGTGAGCACCATGATGATGTTTACGATAAATCCCAGGAACGGGATAATGGCATGTTTGATGAAGTGAAAGGCATCCTCACCGGCAAAGGCAACGAAGGTCAAACCGCAGATCAATGCGTATAAGACAAACGTTCCGAGATTGGATGCGAGCGTAATACCGGTCAGCGTCATTACACCTCCCAACACGCCGATGGTGCCGATCACACCGGAAACAATGATCATAATCACAACGCCCATAAACGGTGTGGCGTATTTGTCATGTAACAACCCCATAACCTCAGGCATTTCTGCATCCTGTGCCATGGCGAAACTGATACGCACGCCAGTGTTCATAGCTGCGAGCGTTGTGCCAACGATGGCAATGGCAACACTGGCTGCGATGACGAGCATAAAGGCAAAGCCGTTACCGCCTAGAAAAATATTGCCAATCTGAATTGCCATATCACCAATAGGTGCGCCAGAGGCAGCTGCGGCAGAAATGCCTTTGAGTGTGCCGTCTGCTGAAGCAAGTTTGTCGCTCAAGGCATAATTGGCCGCAAAATATTCAAACAGATAAGCAAATATGCCCTGGATGATGAGAGATAGAATGACCGCACGCGGAATATCCTTTCTGGGATCTTTCGCTTCTGCCGCAAATGCCGTGGATGATTCGAAACCGACCAAGATCAGGATGGCAATTGTGGATTGGAACAACATACCAGCCAGCTTGTGCGGAAAAACGATGGAGGAAACTGCCGGATGATACCAACCGTCCGGGGTTACTCCCAGTGGGTTTTGCACACGGAACATGATCGCCAACACGGAGAAAACCACCAACGCCACAAGCTGAATCACATTGATGACAATGGAAGCCGTTGTGGAACCAGTGATGCCGCGGATGGCAATGTAACCAACCAGGGCTGAAAATGCCCAGGCGACAATGATTTGTTGCCAGATAGGCATGGTGTAACCAAAGACGCCCGCGATATAGGACACTAACACGGCGAAGAAGGCCACCATCACTCCGGGATAGACCCAATAGAATAAGTGCGCCGCCCAGCCCGTAATGAACTTGGCAATGCGTGCCCAGCGGCGGTGCTGAGGTTCTTCGCGGTCGAGAAAGGCTTTCTCAGCGAAGTAGTAGGCGCTCCCTGAACCAGCATCGGGATATCGACGAGCTAATTCGGCAAACGCGAACGCTGTCAGGAAGGCTACAATCAGCGCCACTACGATGCCGGTCCACATATCGGGCGCGGTGCTGTTACCGGCAGTATCTACATTGGCAGTTTGCAGTTGATACGTCATCCACAAGAACGCGCCCGGGGCGATGAGTGCCATAGCATTGACAGTCACGCCGGTCAGCCCGAGCGTTTTCTTCATAACGGGTGCATTCGAATTGGTAGCCATTTTTATTCATCCTTTCAAAGATGGATTGCCAAAAGCAGTTTGGGCCAATACATAACCCTCATTGTATGGAAAGAAGCGGAGATGCCTATTACCCCAACGGAGTATTTTGTACGTAGGATGACCTGTTGTACCTCATCGCTGTTATGACTCTATTACCCAAATGGATCATCAAGGGCTAATAAACATAAAGACGGCCTGTGATTGCGTAACTCACAAGCCGCCTTTATGAGGAGGAGAAGGATCTGTAAACGATTTGCGTTACTCTGTCGCGAATCGTTGATCTTCCTGTTGACCAAGCGGCACCACGCGGACGAACGTGTTTTTCCAATCCACGAGCAGGTTGATGATCTTTTGAGATTCATCGGATTGATGATTGTGCTTCAACTCATCAGCATACGTTGTGAGCAGCTCTTGAAGATTCTTCAGGTCTCTTTCGCCAACTTCCTGGATGACGACCTTCGCGCCTTTCGCCAGCCGGCGCCTGATCGCGGCTTCGTCAAAATTGAGATGTGGCTGCAAGCGGAGATACAGAACGCCGCCTGTCATCCCTGCACAGATCCATGGACCCGGATCGCCCAACACGACGACTCGTCCGGCAGTCATATACTCGCACAAAAAGCCTTTGATATTGGCGCGTGCGCCGATGAATCCGAGACTATCATTGAGTGGCCTGGTGATCTCGCCGCCGATGATGACATCCGCTCCTGAGAGGCGAATGCAGGCACGCGAGTCGGCGTTGCCTTGCACGATGACGGTTCCGTTCGTGCCGCCATACGCAAGACTCTTGCCGACGGAGCCATCAATCAAATGGCCATCGTGGTTATAGCCTTTCAAGATCACCACGCGTCCGCCAGAGATGCCTTTTGCCACCCCATCCTGCGCGCCGCCTTCCACGACGATGCGAACCGGAGCCGCGTTGTAGGCGCCGAGTCCATTGCCGGGGACGGAACTGCTGAAGAAGCGCAACGCTGTCGTGGGAATGGCGCGCATATCATCGCTATCCAGTGGCTGGAGCCATGTCTCGCGATGGCCTCCAACCCCGCCATGTCCGGGCAGCCAACCCCAGTTGCGCCGATAACGAGTTAAAGCGCCGGTGAGATGCGTGCCAAGCGCACGGTCCACGGGTGTGACTTTGTCATCTTCAAACAGCACGGTATCCTGCTGATACGTTGTAAAACTTTCCATTACAAGATTGGAGATAACGGTCGTCAGGTGATTCCGTGGCCGATGCAGCGGTCCACGGTCGATCTCAGCCATTTCGTGGACAGGTATCGTCACGGGGATGGGTTTGGCGTTGAGATATTCATCCACGGTGACGAGCATTTCATGCAGATCGATTTTGTCGCAATGCGAAATTTGTTGCAGTAAATCTGACCGCCCCACAATCTGCTGTGCATTTTCAAAACCAAGTTTTGCGACGATATTCTGCATGGCTTCACCAAGCCCATTGAAGACATTGATGAGCGTGCCGACCGCCTGCTCGAAATCGCGCGGGACGAAATGCTTGATGCCTTTGGCATGAGCGTCTTCTGCTGTTTCAATTTGCGTTGTGATGCCCACATGACAAGTGCCACTCTGACAGTCTCGACATATGGTACATCCAATCGCGACCATAGGCAGCGTTCCCAGCCCGATGCGATTTGCACCGAGACACATCAACTTGACTGCATCGGCTGCGGAGCGGACTCCACCGTCAGCCCAGAGTTCCACTTTTTCACGCAGACCAGCCTCGGTCAAGGCTCGATGTGCATCGACGACTCCGATTTCGGCAGGGAGTCCCACATATCGCAATGAGTGTGCACGCGCTGCACCTGTGCCGCCATCGTATCCCGTGAGGCAAATGATGTCCGCCTCCGCTTTGGCGATGCCGATAGCGATGATACCGATGCCAGGCACAACAGGAACTTTCACAGCAACACGCGCCTTGGGATTGATAGTCTTGAGTTCTTCGATGAACTGCGCCAGGTCTTCAATCGAATAAATATCGTGATTGTTGGACGGCGAAATCAAATCCACGCCGGGGCGGGCATGACGAGCCGCCGCAACCTTTTGCGTCACCTTTCGGGCGGGGAGGTGCCCGCCCTCACCGGGCTTCGCTCCCTGACCGACTTTGATCTCGATCAGATTCGTAGCATTGATGGTCTCCGCGGTGATGCCAAAGCGACCCGACGCAATTTGGATGCCGCGATTGAACGGATACTTGCCGAGCAAATCCGGAATCTCTCCGCCTTCGCCGTTGAGCGAAAGCATATTCAAACGGAATGCGGCTTCGGCATAGGCGCGATAAGCAATCTCGCCCTGCGAGCCAAACGACATGGACGAAATCAGGAACGGCAAACGATGTGAGGTAATTCCCAGATCCACTTTGCCGGGGTCAACACTCGAATTTATGTCGTAACGAAAATCGAGAATGTTGCGAATTGTCACGGGGTTGGCCTTCGCCGTATTCTCCACGTGTTCTTCGTATGCATGCCAATCAGCTTCGCCTTTGCCGAGTTTGCCAGCCATCTTCCAGATCTTTGGATAAAAATGATTCACACGTGAGAGTTCGCCGCGCCCTGCGCTGTTGTAGGATGCCTTGCGCAGCCCAAGGTCCGCATCCAGATTTTCCCAGGTCAGGCCGCCCTGATCAGAGCCGGCATAATTGCTTGCACCGAGCGTGAGGGCAATCGCATTGCTCAAGCCGACGCTCGCAAACAAACGACCATAGCCACGCGACTCGTGAATCCCCATCGTGCTGGTGCACTTCTCGATTCCGGTGCGCAGAGCTTTGAGCGTGTTCTTCATTCGCTCAGTTTGCTCTTCCAGTGTATCAGCATCGTTGAGTGTCGCTTCAAAAATCAGATAGGGCACCACTGCATCGGCACCCATGCCGATGCACATGATCAA
>OELG01000799.1_pt2 | contig 11567 bp, 10 predicted proteins | sample 1503541 | NCBI WGS metagenome assembly OELG01 (sample SAMEA104379617, study PRJEB20068) | metagenome | biome: 1000743; feature: 77; material: 1998 | place: USA | collected 2012 | depth 25 m | reverse complement strand
CGGCTTAAGCCGTATGATTTGCCTGGCAAATCAGGCAAGTGTTAGCAGATCAAAATGGCAGGGGCCAGGACTTTGAGAAGACCGCAGATAAGACGAGCAGTAGAATTGACTTTCAATCCTCCCTATGATATTATGCAAACACAATCCAATAGCCCCACAAGGCGCTCTTATCCAGAGAGGCGGAGGGAACGGCCCGTTGATGCCTCGACAACCTATCAGCACAGGTTCCCATTAGACCATCGCTGAAAAGGTGCCAATTCCGACAGACGGATGTTCTGGGAGATGAGAGGGCTTCATACAAAAATATGCAATTGCCCTTTCTGTACGTCTGAAGGGGCAATTTTTTTCTTAAGGAGAAAGTACGAACAATGAGTAACACTTTTATGACCGCCTCCAAACTGATGTTCACTTCTGAATCAGTGACAGAAGGCCACCCCGACAAACTCTGCGATCAAATCTCAGACGCCGTGCTGGACGCGTGCCTCGAGCAGGATCCCCGCTCGCGCGTGGCCTGCGAAACTGCAACCAAGACGGGCTTTGTCGCACTGTTGGGTGAGATCACCACCAAGGCCGTGATCAATTACGATGGGCTCGCCCGCAAAGTCATCACCGATATCGGCTATGACTCGAGCGAGAAAGGCTTCGATGGCAATTCCTGCGGCGTGCTGGTTGCGATCGCCAAACAATCCGGCGATATCGCCATGGGTGTGGATCACGCCCTCGAATCGCGCAATGGCCATGAGATCACAGATGCAGAAGTGGAGACTATCGGTGCAGGCGACCAGGGCATGATGTTCGGTTTTGCCTGCAATGAGACCGCCACGCTCATGCCGTTGCCGATCTACCTGGCCCACCGGTTAACACGCCGGCAAAGCGAACTGCGCAAGGATGGGACCATTCCCTGGCTGCGTCCCGATGCGAAGAGTCAGGTCACGATCGAATATTCGCAGGGCAAACCCAAACGGGTGGACACCGTCCTCATCTCCACGCAGCACGCGCCGGATGTCTCGCAGGCTGAGATCACCGAATTGGTCACTGAGCACATTATCATGCCTGCGCTCCCGGAAGACATGGTTGACAATAACATCAAGGTGTTCGTCAACCCGACGGGTCGTTTCGTCGTCGGCGGTCCGATGGGCGATGCTGGCGTGACCGGGCGCAAGATCATCGTCGATACCTACGGCGGCATGGGTCGGCATGGCGGCGGCGCATTCAGCGGCAAAGACCCCACAAAAGTGGACCGGTCAGCAGCCTACGCGGCGCGCTACGTGGCGAAGAACATCGTTGCGGCGGGCCTGGCGGACCGCGTGGAAGTGCAGGTGGCCTATGCGATCGGTGTCGCCCATCCATTATCCGTGAACGTGGAAACGTTTGGCACTGCCAGGATTGCGGATGAAAAGATCGCCACGCTCATCAACGAATATTTTGATCTGCGCCCTGGCGCCATCATCCGTGACCTGGGCCTGCGCAAACCCATCTATCGCAAGACCGCAGCCTACGGCCATTTCGGCCGCGACGATATCGAGTTCCCCTGGGAACGCACCGACAAAGCCGAAGCGTTGAAGCAAGCCGCGGGGCTGTGATTGATCAATGTACTAGAAACAGACAACAGGACAGTGTTTTCACTGTCCTGTTGTGATTCATGGATGGTATGTAGAGTTGTTAATACATCATATCTCACTCTTAAGGGTTGACGCTCGATTGCGTGAGCAGAATAGTGATATCCGCACGCTACGGAGAAGTTAAGAGTTGGAGAACTTCATAGTCAATGAGAGCATCATCGTTGCCCTGTGCCACCACAGCCGGTGCCTGGAAATTGGAGAGCAAAAGTGCTGCCATGAACAAGATGGAGATCAACTTCTGCCAATGATTGTTTCTAAACATACACAAACTCCCCGGGAAGATGTTTCCCGACCAAATATTCCGCCTAGACAAATAGTTAGGCGGATTATAGCTCGTCTACCCAAAATGGTGAGGTGAGTCACGTCACCGCTTTGTTATGACAATAAGTCTGTACAAGAGAAGATCACAAATATTTTAGTGAGACGGATTACAATAGATCGCCGCCGCAAACTGCATTTCGAAATCAGTATCGATCTGTTAAATTTATTTACCGATGATGACCACGAAAGATTTAAAGGACAAAATCAAAGACAAATCAAAACAGCTGGGATTCATCCTGGCTGGCGTGACGACTCCTGAGCCACCTCCGCACTATTCCACATTTGAACATTGGCTTGCGCAAGGTCATCACGGCGAGATGAGTTATCTGGCCACCGACCGTTCACGCGAACGCCGCGCTGATCCGAAGCAAATTCTCCCTGAATGCAAATCCATCCTTGTATTGGCAACGCCATATCAGCCCCCCTCTCCCAGCGGGAGTGGGATGTCCGAAGGTCAGGGTGAGAGAGAAATCATAGGAAGCATCGCGGCCTACGCCCTCGGCGAAGACTATCACGACGTTCTCCCTGCCCGGATGAAGGTACTGGTCTCGTTCATCGAGGAGCAGGTTGGGGGCCCGGTCAAGAATCGCTGGTATACCGATACAGGTCCGATCCTTGAACGCGATCTCGCGCAACGCGCCGGCATTGGCTGGATCGGCAAAAACACCTGTCTCATTCATCCGAAACAAGGTTCATACTTCTTTCTGTCAGAAATACTTCTGGATCTTGAGCTCGAACCAGATGCACCGTTCATCACCGATCATTGCGGAACCTGCACGCTCTGCATCGAAGCCTGCCCCACCGATTGCATCCTGCCAGATCGCACGCTCGATGCGACGCGCTGTATCTCCTACCTGACCATCGAGCTCAAGGATGACATCCCCGTTGACCTGCGCGACAAGATGGGCAATTGGATCTTCGGATGTGACATCTGCCAGATGGTCTGTCCGTGGAATCGATTTGCGCCGGAGGGGGATCCTGCGTTTTTGGATGACCCTTCGTCTTCGCTCAGGGCGCATCCGCCTCTGACCGATGAACTGACTCTCACACCTTCAGCCTTTAATCAACGCTTCAAGCGGACTCCCGTCCAGCGCGCCAAACGACGCGGCTACCTGCGCAATGTCGCCGTGGCGTTGGGAAATACCGGTGACATGCACGCCCTCCCGGTTTTGCAAAACGCGTTAAATGACGATGAACGCATAATCAGGGACCATGCAAAATGGGCAATCAAAAAGATCAACGAACAAAAACCTTCGTGAACCATTGGGTTCCTTCGTGGTAAAAAATGCACAAACTCCTCGTCGCCACCAACAACCCCGGCAAACTCGTCGAATTTCAGGAATTACTCAACGACACAGACATCACGCTTGTCACCCCCGCCCCAATCGGCCTCGATCTCGACGTTATTGAAGATGGCCACACCTACGCGGAGAACGCCGTCAAAAAAGCAATAGCTTTTGCAGCAGCAAGCAATCTCATTTCCCTCGCCGACGACTCCGGCCTCGAAGTGGATGCACTCGAGGGCGCGCCCGGTCTATACTCTGCGCGCTATGGGTCACAAGATGGCGGCAAATTATCAGATGCAGACCGCCGCACATACCTGCTGAGCAAACTACAAGGCAAACCCCGCCCATGGACAGCTCGATTCCATGCGACCATCGCCATCGCCACACCGGATAACCAAATCCAAATTACTGATGGTTTCTGTGAAGGTGAAATCATCCCCGAAGAACGCGGCACAGGCGGCTTTGGCTACGACCCCATCTTTCTCCTTCCCGAGCTGGGCAAGACCATGGCCGAACTCAGCATGGACGAAAAAAACCGCCTCAGCCATCGGGCCAGGGCGGTGATGAAGGCGAAGGAGATTTTGGCACTTCTATTCAGCGGGTCTATCTAAGACATCAAAATATGGGGATGGGATCTCACCACGCAAAAGTTTGAAAAGCAACGGCACGCGTAGGTCGTGACCCGGTGCAAGGACAGGCAGATTCTGCTCATCAAAAAATGCCACATCCATGGCCTCCTGGCTGGGCCTGGGAATTGGGTTTGCCGATTCCATCAAAAAGATCACATGATACATGTGCGCTTTTGTTTTGCTGCGCCAGATACGCGAGTCGAAAATCCCCAGTAACGTTGTGACTTTTCCTTCCACGCCTGTCTCCTCGCGTAATTCCCTTTCCGCGGCTTCTGACAGCGTCTCGCCGACCTCCACCAACCCGCCGGGCACCGCCCACAGACCGCTGTCACTGCGCTGGATCAACATGATTTTTCCATCTCGAACAACAACCGCCTCTGCGCCCACCAACGGACTGGCATGCAGCCAGTTATCCTCACGATAATCGTCCATCACTTCATCGAAAGTGCGCTGGTCGAGCGAAGCAAAAAGCCGGAGGGCAATTGCAAGCACCCGTTGATATCTTTCCCTGTCATAATCATTTCCAGCATACTGCAACCCCAACCCGGCGATCGCTCGAAGTTCATCAAGGGCCTGGTAAATGACATCGTGATTTAATGACATGATTGCGCCCACTGGATTCTGCCCCAAAATGTCAAAGAATTCTTTTGCACGCAAAGTAGTATCGATAGACTACGGTAAGGAGCTTCCTCCCTCACCTCTTCGCGTGGTGCAACCGATCCGCCGCTTCCTCGGTGAGTGGGATGTACACCTGTATCCTTGTCCCATTGCCCGGTGAGGAATCGATATTGAGCAGGCCGTTGACCAGTTCCGTACGCTCGCGCAGGTTGATCATGCCCAGGCTGCCGCGCTGATCGTAAGATTTGTTCACGGCTTCCACATCGAAGCCGGCGCCATCATCTTCGATTTCCAGCAGGGCGATATTGGTCTCAAATTGTCGCAGGCGTACCCAGATGTGGAAGGCATTGGCATGTTTGCGGGCGTTGTTCACGGCCTCCTCGATGATATAGAACATCACGCCCTGTTTGCCCATCTCCATGTTCTCGACCATCATCTCATCCACGTTGACGATCACATTCTGGGCAAAGGTCTCGCGCATCTTTTCCGCCATGGCCGTCAGCGCGGCCGCCAGCCCCTGCGACTCGAGAATCAACGGGCGCAGGGTAAAGAGCATGTGACGCACTTCCTTGGTGGTGCGGTGTGCCAGGTCTTCGATCTTTTGCAGTTCCTCCTCCGCGCCCTTGCCATCTTTTTTCAACATGCGCCGCACCAGGTTAATGCGCATGGCGATCGCCGCTACCGATTGCGTCGGACCATCATGCAGGTCACGCGCCAGCTTCTTGCGCGTGTCCTCCTGCACTTCGACCATGCGCTCCTTCTCTTCTACCAGGTCCTGATACAAGCGCGCGTTCTGCACCGCGATCACCGCCTGGCGGCCAATAATATCCAGCAGGCCGCGGCGTTCCTCGTTGAAGTAGTTCAAATCCGGGTGGGCGAACAGCATCGCGCCGTATACGTTAAATCCGCTGCGCAGCGGGAAACAATACGCGGAGGAACAGCCCCGCAGCGCGATGATGCGCCCCAGTTCCGGGTCATAACCGATATCCCGCGTCAGAACCGCCTCTCCCTCATCCAGAACTCTTTTAAGAACGCCATCTTTTCCCTGCAAATTCGTGCGCAGGTCTGCATTGGTGAAGCGCCGCGCCGAACCAATTGTCAACTCGTTGCCTTTGAACAGGAAGATGGCGCTGACTAATCGTTCATCGTTTTGCTCATCGGGGTCAAGGATCGGATTGAGGGCGTTATAGCCCAGGTCAAGAACCGAGTCGAGCACGCGTCGGTAACTGAGAGTCGCTGTCAGTGAGGACGTCAGCTCGTAGATGGCACGCAGCCGTTCGGACTCCATGAGGCGGCGGCGCTCGTCCGCAGCCAACCGGGTTTGACGCGAGAAGCGCAGACGTCTCATCGTATAACGCCCGATCAGTCCGCTCGCCAGGCCGATCAACAATGTCATCACGATCCCACCCAAGGCGCTCAGGCTGGTGAGCGCATCACGCGAGATCACCGCCTGCAAGCCGGCAAAGACCAGAGCAGTCAGGAAGGCCCCCCACATCTCGAAATATATGGCGCCGATACCGATGGGAATCAAAGCTTCCCAGAACGTCGAATGGATCAGCCCACCCTGTGACAAAAACAGGAGGATCGCGAGCACAAAATCCACCCCCAGCACAATCTGACGATGAACGCGCGCCAGGCGCGCGCTCAGGCCTGCCATGATGCTCATGACAACATTCCACGCGAACATGAGGACCAACACAAGCAGCGTTACGCTTTCCATCCCCCGTAAGGACAGCCAGATGCCCAGGCAGGCCAACATGAGCCAGCGCAACGATGTGGCAAACCAGTCAGCGACATACGGAGCTTCGAACCTGCGCATATGGCTATCATACTCGAAAATGATTAACGCCGCACCGGCGTCCCAGATCGCCAGCATGGCTTTCTCAACAACCAAATTTGCAGTCTTTTGTACGCGGATACTTCGACACGGTGAGCGAAAGACGAACCGTCAGTACAAGTTTCGCGGATGGGACGGAGCTTTTTCCGTCGGTTCACGGCAGAAACCGTGTCATCCGTGTACAAAAAGGGGATTTTGTCAAGATTCTTGAGAACACCATGGACTGCCAGCTACACTTCATACCCCATGCGTTTCAGAGCCGGGCCGAATTTTTTTCCCAGTACTTCTTGTTCTTCAGTGGAATAAGCCTCGCGAAACCTTCCGATCTTCCCTTTATAAAAATGGAGACCCTGCTGCCCTTCGGCTGCACTTTGACCATAGGTCTCGATTACTTTCCGGGCTTCGGGGCTGCTTCCGTCCACCTTGAGGAATCCAATCAGACGCGTTAACTCCGCATCATAATTTGTGAGCAGGTCCTCGTACCGGGCGATCAGGACGTTTTTTTCCTTCATCCACTTTTCCCAAATGCGGACGTAATCCATCATGAAGTCGAGACTCTTTTGGAAATCGGTTAAATGTGAGAAGGCGTTGGGGCGTCCCTTTGTGAGAGCCCGCTGGCCAAACTCAAACGCGGAGAGCATGGCGTCACGCGGGTCGCGGTAAATGTAGGTGATGCGCAGCAGGCCCAGGCTTTGTAACAGGCGGGAGGCGGCGGTCGGTGCCGCATGCGCCTTGATCACGAACGTGTTGCCCATCAACGCCGGAATCGCCACCATTCCCAATCGCCTGACCGAAAGCACGCCGACATTGTTATTGACATCCGTCAGGATATTTTGGAGGTGATATTTCACACGGATGTCGCGCGCGTCGGCACAATTCGTTGTCCCCATGAGGTCGTGGATGAGGTTGTAATGCCAGCCCGAACCGGCGCGCGGCATGCCAACGGAAAGTACGATCATTGATTCTCCGGATTGCTCAGGCCGCCGTCTGAAGCGGTTCCAACAGCGGGGACGGCGTTGGGAGCATTTTGGGTTTGGGGATTTTCTGATTCTAATGCATACGCGCTAATGCCCACGATGATGCCCAGGTTAATCCAGATATTGGGCGTTGCGAACGAATCCTGCGTGGCATTGTAGATGGCAATGGCAAACCATGAAAACAAACCGGCAATGCCGATAAAACGCATGAGCACAGATTTTTTTTGGAGAGCGATCAACACATCACCCAGGATGGAAAATTGAAATGCAATAAAAAGGAAGAAACCGATTAAGCCTGACTCGGCAAGCAGCCGCGCATACATATTTTTTGGGTTGGGGTACAGCCGATTCTCCGGGCTGAGCTGGCGGGCGATCTCTGGCACGGTCGTCAGGGCCCAATCCGGAAGATGTTCATAGATATAAAACCCGCTCGCGCCCAATCCCACACCCAGCCACGGACTCTCCTCATACGCACCCAGCGCGCCAAACGTGTACGCGGCGCGCGCCCCCGCCGAATTTTCGACGATGAACTCTTCGAGGCTTTCAGCGTTGGAATTGAAAAGGCGGGTCACATATCCCTTTCGGCTCAGGAAAAGAGCTGCGCCGGCCAATCCTCCCAAAAGAAGTATGATCAGTCCCAAACGCAGAATCAGATCACGCCCACGCCGAAAGCCTATTGCAAACCAATGCCACCCGGCACGGATTTCCGTCTGACCGGCAAAGAGGAAGGTCAATATCAATGCGGCCAGGGCGGTGAGCAATCCGCCGCGGGAGTAGGTTGCCAGTAAAAGCAACGAGGCAAATCCCAACAGAATCAGTTCATACCATTTGAAGCGCGTCATACGGACGCGCGTCAAGAGCGCGGCGACCAGCCACGGCAGATAGATCGTTGCAATCTGCCCGGCCAGCCAGGCAGGCTCATACGCCAGGCCCGAGACGCGATTGGTCCGTACCAGTTCGCGCATCGAGAAGGCGAGCTGCCAGTGTGTGACAGTTACTTTCTTGAGCAGGGGCGTATAAAACGCCAGTGACTGGACTCCGCTCCATAAGATATCCATCACAAAACCCGCCAGCAGCCAGCGGATCGTGAAACACAGATCGCCTTCGCTGCGATTCATCCACACGGCCGTAACAAAAAAGGACAGCCCGATCACAACCGCGATCCAGGCACGGATGACTCTGCCGAAATAATCCTGTCCACGTAATGGAAGCGATCCGAGCAACGCGCCGTAGCTGCTGACTGCCACCAGGAATAATACAAAGACGATGAACGGAATCCAAACCCCCGTGCGAGGTATGGAAGTTTTGCCGCGCCAGAGTTGAATCGCAAGCACCAAACCCAGGAGTGCAACTGGGTAAAACGCGAGTGGACGCACCAGAGTTCCCTCTCCCATACCTGGGAAATACCGAAAACTGGTGACAGGCAGAGTCAATAACGCGGCTCCCCAGAGGAAGCGCGATATAGCATCGATGGAATTTTCAAAAGACCGGACAGGTTTCATTACGATACGCCCCATCACGACACTTTTGGATCCGGGGCATTTTGATTCATTGAGACCCGCGAAAATCCGCCAGACCTGCTGAAAAACAAAATCACGATGGAACCAATCATCAGGAACATGACTGCGCCCACAAAAATATACAGGCTTGCGGAACGGCTACGTTCGAGAGGGGCCAATGCGATTCGTGTCAGGCTTGTTTCAATGAACGCATTCAATCCACCCTCCGTGGATGTCTGTGTGCTGACCTGTTCCGTAAACTGCGTGGCCCAGGCCGTGGCAATCGAGGCCGCGCGCTCCGGATCGTCATCATCGACATAGAAATTCCAGCCTCCCTCGGCTGGCTGGCTCAGCAATAACATCCCGCCCCGCAATTGCTCCATCGTAACATCTGACGTCGTGCGCACAATCCCTTCCAGAACCGCATCGGAATGAGCGATTTCCTCCAGCTTTCGGGTCTCGCGTTCGAGATAATAGAATTGCTGACGATCTGTCTCCTGGGGCCAGGCCTGCTCCAGATTGAAATCCACCAGCACGACAGCATGGGCGCGGTACGGCGGCGGAGCAAGATAATAAAAAGCCGCGCCGATCAATCCGCCGATCAATGCGCCCACCGACCAAAAGCGCCAGGCTTTGAGCAAATGGATGAGATCATCGAGGGAGGGAGGAGAGAAAATAAGATTCATAATTCTATAAAGGCAGTCGCGCTCCCATGGGGGCTAAGCCCCCGCAGGAGCATTATTATACGTTCAACATCCTTCTTCGTCGCCAGTTCCAAAGCGGCGCGATGATTTTGCGAATGTAATATTTCGCCACGATCACGGAAAAGAACGAACCGCCATCGCGGTAATGGACACGAATCATTTCGGGCCAGCAGCGGTCATCGGCCGCGATCGTTTTGCCCGCGGTATGCAGTCTGAAGTTTGCCCAGGTCTCCGGCACGTATCTCAACTCGGTGCGCGCCGCGAGACGCGTCCACAGGTCGTAATCCATCGCGAAGTAAAAGGACGGATCCAATGGCCCCACCTGCTTCCACCAATCGGCACGGAAGAACATCGTCTGCTGCGGGATGTGGACGTAGCCGCGACGCAGCAGACGGTAATCGGTCTGGGCCGAGCTGAATTTTCCGATCACGCGTCCGTCTTCGTCGATGAAATTGCAGTCGCCATAGACCAGGCCCACGTCCGGATGATCCGACAAATATTTGACCGCCGCTGAGACAGCCCCAGGCTCATATGTATCATCTGAGTTCAGCCACGCCAGGATCTGCCCTCCCGCGCGCCCAAAGCCTTTGTTGATCGCGTCCGTCTGACCCTGATCCTTTTCGCTGACCCACCAGGCGAGTCGCCCCGCGAATTTCTTGATGATCTCAACGGTCCCATCGGTCGAGCCGCCATCCACGATCAGATACTCGATGCGCTCATAATCCTGCGAAAGTACGGATTGAATCGTCGCTTCGATGTAACGCTCCTGGTTGAAAGAAGGTGTCACGATGGAAACAAGAGGCTGGTCGTTGTGAGTCATGGATTTGTCAAAGGATGTTCGAGATCATAAATGACATAGCCATCTCCCCGTTCATAGACCGGGTAGGTCCGTGTCACGAATTTCCTAATTTCGGGCTGGCTGCTAAATTGGTCGCGCAGGGTTACCACGAAATATTTTTTGCCGATGGCGCGTTCAAGGAACTGGGCCTTCAGATCGAAATCCGGGTTGGTCCGTTCGCGCAACGTGAGGTCGGAAGCCAGGTACCATTCGTCCACATCCTGAAAACCCCAATAGGCCAGATGATTACTTTCGGTGAGGCCCAACACCGGCGTCGTATGACCGAGTCGATCGCCGAGATTCTCCCAGAACTGCACCTGCGAGCGATAATCTGTGCGCACCAGGAAGACACGCACATCCCACATTTCCATTCCAATGGCAAATAGAATCAAAACCAATAAGGCCAAACGCGCCACAGACGTATGCGGATACAGTTCAGAAATTTTCCTGAAAACGACATCCCCAACCGCCGAGAGGGAAAGCGCAATGATCATGATCGCCGGCAATTGATAATAATCGTGCGTCGTCACGTGATGAGACAGGGCAAACCCATAGGCCAGGTATCCGAGCCACAGGCCAATCAGCATCGGGCGGAACCGGCGCGGGTCCGCCAGGAAGATCGCCAGCAGCGATAATAAGAACGCGCCCGCGCCAGCGATGTTCCCAATGATGTTGTTCCAGCGGACGTAAAACGCGGCCTCCGTCCAAAGCTCCGGAAAGAATCGCAGGGCCGTTTGCGACCCCAGGGATCTCGTCACAAATACGCCAACGAACAAGTATAGAACTGTTGGCAGTGCCGCCAGCACCACGATACTCCACACCTGCCGCGAACGGAGCGCGTCTTTTAAGCCCAATCTGGAAAGTAACAGAGCGGTAAATGCCCCCAGCAAATGAAAGCCCATGATCGGCGGTTTGACAAATATCGCGGCGCCGCTTAACAAACCGGCCGCCACCGCCCACTTCCATGAATTCGATTCCATCCAATGGTCGAAGGCCCACAGCGCATACAACCCAAGCGCGATCATCAGGCCGTCGGGTTGAAAGGAACGGCTGGCCAGAATGGCAAAATACAGGAAAAGATAATACAACAACGAGACCAGCGCGCCATCCGTGGAGGTCAATCGCTGCGCCAGCATGAAAAGCGCCCACCCGCCTGCCAGCCAGAAAAGCGCGGCGTAGATTCGCGCGATCCACATATGCTCACCGAAGAGCAGATAGGTGAAAGCCACGATCCGC
>OELG01001032.1_pt3 | contig 11618 bp, 9 predicted proteins | sample 1503541 | NCBI WGS metagenome assembly OELG01 (sample SAMEA104379617, study PRJEB20068) | metagenome | biome: 1000743; feature: 77; material: 1998 | place: USA | collected 2012 | depth 25 m | reverse complement strand
AGGGTGTCGAGTTATCGTCCCCGCCAACAAAGACCCTGGAACCCGGAACAGATGAGTTTTGGCAGGCTGGACCTTCCGTGGATCATTCATAAGGTACGCCAGGAGACTCGTCTTTCGACGAATTTTTTTCCATCCATGGAAGTGACAGTCACCTGCCCCACCATCTCCGCTTTGCGGGACGTGCGCAAAGGTGACTGTCACTTTTAGCTGGCTACTTGAGCTTGAAAGTCGCCCTTTGCTCCGTGTCATCGCTCCGCCTCACGAAGTGTAATATGTAAAAATTGCAGTAGAATGCAAAGTGAGCAACTCCTGACCAGTTGAGGTTTCGCCCTGTTTGCGGTTTCACCGATCCATTTCTACAGGCGCGGAAACCGGGCCGCACGGAGAAAGGAGAAAAAAGCCATGTCCACTGCACAAAATAAAGAGGTCGTTATCCTCTGGCTTGAGGAGCGGGACAAGGGAAACTGGGACATCATCAATGAACTCTTCGCCCCGCACTACGTGTGTCATCTCGCGAGCGATCCTGATCCCGTCCGCGGCCGTGACAAGGTCAAACAAATGGCCGTTGGCTCCAGGTACGCCTTCGATCTCTACCCCACGCCCGAGCCTGATCTCCTCATCGCGGAGGGTGACCTGGTCGTACACCGCGAAATTGTTCGGCTCAAACCGAAGGACCCGTTTCGGGGGATCCCCCCAACGGAGAAGGAAGCAATCGTTGCCAGCGTAGATATCTATCGGATTGTAGACGGCAGGATCGTAGAACAGTGGAACCACCCGGATATGTTCGGCATGATGCGACAACTTGGCAACTTCTCCGCATTCGCGCAGGGTGGAGGCTAGGCGTCGTTGTATATCCATGTGGCGGTATAATGCCGCGCATGTCATCGCTCCGCATGGCACTCACAAAACTCTGGACCCGCGACAGCAGCATTCTGCTGGGCGGGTTTTTCCTTACCATTTTCCTGATCATTTACATCTGGTGGCCGCTGGCGGAGGAATATTTTGCTTATGTAGATTGGAACGGCGCCTGGTGGCGCTATATCGACTGGCTGCTGTTGGGCATCTTCGGGTTCATGTCTGTTACCATCATTGTGCGGGCAAACCTCAAGACCGACCTGCTGATTATTTGTGTCGGCACTTGCGGAGGGTTGGCGATTGAGTCCTGGGGGACGCAAACCAACCTCTGGCACTATTACACGGCTGAACGTCCGCCCCTCTGGATCATCCCTGCCTGGCCGATCGCCAGCCTATCCATTGATCGTTTTACGCGATCCCTGCATTGGATGTTAGAACACGCCAACAGGAGGTTCAACACTACTTTCCACTCTTCGCGCAGCATCCCCGTCGGACTATTTTCTATCCTCTACTGGCTGATCTTTGCTTCTTTTCTAACCCTCATGCTGGTCTTTGTTGCCCCGACCTTGGACAAGTCCTTTACCTGGTTCGCGCTCATCCTGTGCCTTCTGTTAATTCTCACACCCACCGATTATCAATTCGCGCTGCTAACCTTTATCGCAGGCTCCGGTCTGGGATATTATCTCGAAGTGTGGGGTACCACCCGCGAGTGCTGGACGTATTATACGTATCAAACGCCGCCGCTTTTCGCAGTCCTTGCGCACGGGATGGCCGCCGTCGCATTTTGGAGGGCGGGGCTGGTAGCACAGAGGCTTCTGGGGAGATTGGGCCTTTGGAAAACGCAACAAACTAACGTCAAGCGCTGACGAAAGGCAGGGGGAAATCTAATCCGACAATCCCGACCCAAATTTTCACCTCTTGACAAAAAATAGTAACTCGTATAATATTTTGCTCAGCTAATAATTAGTAACCTGTATACTATTTTTCTGGAGAAAAGCTTTTGTCTGTCCGCAACGCCATTTTGGGATTGCTCGCACAAAAACCCCGCCACGGATATGAACTCCACGCCGCGTTTTCGGCGGTGGGCGGCGCGACCTGGGACGTGAAGCCTGCGCAAATCTACACGACCCTCGAGCGTCTGGAGGAATCCGGCCTGGTGCAGACCAAATCCGATCTGGGCAAGGGACGGGAGCCTGACCGGCGCATTTACGCCATTACACGCGATGGACGGGATGCGTTGAAAGACTGGTTTGACGACGGCGTACCGACAGAACATCAGCGGGATGAGTTCTATGTCAAGCTGATGGTTGGGCTCATCTCCGGCGAAGCCGACCCGGCCCGCATCATCCAGACCCAGCGCTCGCGACTGTACCAGGAATTGCACGATGCCACCACCCAGCGCGATCGCTATGACTCACGCATCGAGATGGCCCAGATCCTGCTGGTCGATAAAGCCATCATGCACCTGGAAGCAGACCTGCGCTGGCTCGATATGATCGAGATGCGGCTGGAAGCCATCCGTGGTCAGCCGATCCCCGAACCCGAGATGCGCAAGCGCGGCCGACCGAAAAAGGGCGAGAAGGAATCAACCTACACCCCGTCCAACGGCCAATGAAGAATTTCTTATGGCTCTTTATTTATTCAGAAAATGGAGTAAGACCATGTCCAACGTTCAAGCAGAAAAATTGACCAAAACATACGGCTCCGGCGCAACCACCGTGACTGCCCTCGATCAGGTCAATCTCAATATCAAGGAAGGCGAATTTGTCGCCATCATGGGGCCCAGCGGCTGCGGCAAATCCACACTGTTGCATTTGCTCGGCGGGTTGGATAAACCCAGCGAAGGGCAGGTCCTGATCGGCGGCCAGAAGCTGACCGATCTCAATGATGACAGTCTGACAGAATTACGCCGCCGAAAGATTGGTTTTATTTTCCAATTCTTCAATCTCATTCCGGTCCTGAACGCAGTGGAAAATGCCGCTTTGCCCATCACACTCGATGGCGTCGGGCCGGCTGAGGCGAAGAAAAAGGCCACGGAATGGCTGACAAGATTCGGGTTGTCTGACCGGCTGGCCAATCGTCCCGATCAACTCTCCGGCGGACAGCAGCAGCGCGTCGCCATTGCCCGCGCCCTGGTGGCTGATCCCGAACTGATCCTCGCCGACGAACCGACCGGAAATCTGGATACGCGTTCGAGTGATGAGATCGCAGGCCTGCTGCGGGACGTTTCGAAAAAATATAACCGCACGGTCCTCATGGTTACGCACGACCCGCGCATCGCCGCGTATGCAGACCGCATCATCTTTCTCAAGGATGGCAAGGTGGTGGATGAAACCTTGCTTGAACGTACGCCCGCCCTGACGGGTGGTGCAAAGGGAAACGGCAGAAAAACCGATGCCATCACGAAGAAGATCAAGGAACTGGGCAGCTAGCCGCGATTCACGAAGGCCCAGGACACTCTCAATGAACTTTCTATTTACTTTAGCCATGCGTTACCTCGGCGGACGCAAACTGCGTACCTTCCTGACAACGCTTGCCATCGTCTTCGGCGTGCTGGTCATCTTCGGAATGAACACCGTCTTGCCCACCATGTCCAGGGCTTTTCAGGCCAATATGATCGCAGCCGCCGGTCAGGTGGACACCACGATCACCCATAAAACCGGTGAAGCTTTTTCGCCGGACATATTGGAGAAGGTCAAAGCTGTCAGCGGTGTCCGCGCAGTATCCGGGATTCTGGAGCGCACTGTCAATTTACCGCCCAATTATCTTGACCACGACCCCGCAACTGCCGATCGCTACATCGCACTCTCTCTGGTGGGTATTGATCCCGTGCAGGCGCAGACGGTTCACGCCTACCCATTGAAGGAAGGCCGCTTTCTGGAAGCCTCCGATTCCGCCTCAGCGATCATCTCCAGGACTCTTGCCGAAGGGGCCAACCTCAAATTGGGAGACAGGCTGACACTACCGACCACGAACGGAATGACAGATCTCACCATCGTAGGCATCTTGCCTCAGCGAGCGATCCCTGGCAACGAGGAAGTCATCGTAACACTTGCGCAGGCCCAGGCCATGCTGGACACGCCGGGAAAGATCAACACGGTTGAAGCAAACTTCGACTCGATAGATAAGACCCGCCGCGCTGAAATTGAGTTCACTCTGGCAGCTGCTGTCGGCAATGACTTTCAATTACAGACCCTCGCGTCCGGCTCGGAAATACTCAACAACCTGCGCGTTGGAGAAGTGATGCTCAGTGTGCTGGGTGTAATGGCGCTCCTGATGGGCGGATTCATCATCTTCAACACATTCCGCACCATCGTTGCCGAACGACGGCGTGATATTGGTATGTTGCGCGCGGTCGGCGCGAAACGCAGCACAATCATCGGATTGATTCTCGTAGAGGGCATCTTACAGGGAATGGTCGGTACGGCCCTGGGATTGGTGTTTGGTTATGGGTTTGGCGCGCTCGCTGTAAAACTGATGGGCGGCATGATGCAGCGATATCTGAATGTCCATGTGGGCTCACCTGTCATCGACCTCACGATTTTGGTCGGTTCGATTGTGATCGGCGTAGGCGTCACCGTGATTGCCGGTCTGTTTCCGGCGTTGTCCGCCAGCCGGGTCACTCCTCTCGAGGCATTGCGGCCGTCTGTGGCAGAAGTGTCCTTTAAACGGATGGCCGGCTTCGGGTTTTGGACCGGCGCGGTCATGATCGGCATTGGCGTGATCGCATTGTTGACCAAAACGGTTTCATCTATTGCCCTCGGCGGTGTCCTGTTCGTACTCGGCCTGATCCTGGTGGCTCCGGCGCTTGTACGGCCCATAGCGAATCTCTTCGGCGATTTGTTTGCACTGCTCTTCGCGCGTGCCGGGACAGGTCAACTGGCGGAGGGCAATTTGTCCCGCCAGCCCTCGCGGGCCGCGGTAACCGCCTCCACCACCATGATCGGCCTCGCCATTCTGGTAATGACCAGCGGGCTGGTCACCAGCGCTTCGATCGGCTTTTTGGGCGTTTTGAAAAAGAGCCTGGGCAGTGATTATCTGTTGGTGCCGCCATCCATTGCGGTGTGGGGATCCAACGTCGGTGCGAAACCGCAGCTCGCAGACGACCTGCGCGCCATTGAGGGTGTGGATGCGGTGAGTACCCTGCGATTTAGCGCAGCCAAAGCAAACGGTCCGAGGGGCGAAGTGACGATCTCTGTCCTGGGCATCAATCCTGCAGATTACATCAAAGTCAGCGGCCTGACTTTTGCAGATGGCAATGGGGATACGCTGGCTTTGAATGATGGGGCGAACGTGATCGTCAATGGGATTGGCGCGTCGGCATTGGGCGTGAACGAGGGTGACGATCTGACCTTGTTGACCCCGACCGGCGAGAAGACGTATCGTGTGATCGCGATTGCCAACGATTACCTGAATGCCAAAATTACCACAGCCTACGTATCACAGAACGTTATCAAGCATGACTTTGGCCGCGCCGAGGATACATTCCTGCAAATCAATTTGAAACCAAATGCTGACCGCGCAGCGGTGAACGCAACGATCCTGCGGGTCACTGCGGCGTACCCACAGTTCAAGGTCATCTCCGGGCAGGAATACTATGAAGAAAACAGGCGCATTTTCGACGTGGTTTTTAGAGGGCTGGTGATCCTGCTGCTTTTCCTGGCGATTCCCTCGTTGATCGCCATGGTCAACACCCTCGCCATTGGCGTCATCGAACGTACCCGCGAAATTGGGATGCTGCGTGCGATCGGCGCAACCCGTTCCCAGATTCGCAGGATCATTATGGCCGAAGCATTGATCCTGGCTGCCATCGGCACGGCTTTTGGCCTGCTCTCCGGCCTGTATCTGGCTTATATCACCGTGCAGGCCATGGCCGCAACGGGATACCCGGTGGTGTACACCTTCCCCGCGACGGGCGCATTATTAACGATCGCGGCCGGGTTGATCTTCGGCGTGCTGGCTGCGATCATTCCCGCCCGCCAGGCTGCAGGGATGAACGTGGTGGAGGCATTACGGTATGAATAATGATTTGATATTTACAGCAAGTATCTTTTGTAAAGAAAGGAATTCACAATGACACTCTATCTGCGCCTTGCATGGCGCAACATCTGGCGGCACAAACGCCGCACGGTCATCATTGTCCTTGCCATGTCATTAACCCTGGCATTGATGATGTTCTATGACGGGCTCATGAACGGTTTTACCGATGCAATTTACGGGAATGCCGTGAAGGTACTGGGCGGCAACGTTCAAGTCCATGCCGACGGGTATCGGGAACAGGCGGATTCGACTCCGCTGCTGCCGTTGGCGGATGCTCAGGCAGTGGTCGCCGCCGCGGAAGCAAACCCGCTGGTAGAGGCTGCTACGCAGCGCATCAACACGGGTGGATTGATTACCAGCCGCGAAGGAGCTTTTGCCGTGGGCATTACGGGCGTTGAACCTGAAAAGGAAATGACAGTCAACATCATTGGGCAGTACGTCAAAGAGGGACGCAACCTCACCAGTGGTGATACCGACAATATCCTGATCGGCAAAGGACTTGCTGAGGCCATGAACGTGAAAGTGGGAGACCGTGTCGCTTTGGTTGGTCGGTCACAGCACGAGCAGATGCGCCAGCGCACGATGACCGTGGTGGGCATTTATGATCTCGGCATGACAGATATTGAGAAGCAGACTGTCTACATTTCCCTGGGCGAAGCACAATCGCTCTATGAGGCGAGTGCCCCCACCGAGGTAGCGATATTCATGAAACGCATTGGTCAGGAAAGTGAAGTCATCAACAGCATGATACCCGGTTTGTCTGGATATGAGATCGAATCGTTCCAGGCCAATTATCCTGATCTCGCCTCAGCCATCAACACCAAGACCGGCGTGATGAATATCTTCAGCGTAATCATCATCGCCATTGCTGGCGTGGGCATCCTCAACCTCCTGCTCATGGCAGTCTACGAGCGGACGCGCGAGATCGGCGTGCTCGGCGCCATGGGACTCAAGCCGAATCAGATCGCTCTGCTCTTCATCCTGGAAGGCATCATGATCGGGTTGGTCGGCGTTGCCGTCGGCATCGTCTTCGGGCTGATGTTCAACGGCGCCTTGATGAGACAGGGTATGGATTTCGGCTCCATGTCCGGCGTAACCGGTTATATGGCATTGGTCAAGGATCGTGTGTATCCCACGTGGGGTGTTGAAAAGTTATGGATGCGGGCATCCCTGACTGCGATCATCTCCGCGCTGGCGGCGGTCATCCCCGCTATTGAAGCTGGGCGACGCGAACCTGCCGAAGCCCTGCACTTTGTATGAGGCGTGTCATGATGCAAATCTTTAAAATGGCTTTTCGTGACCTTGGACGTAACCGCCGCCGTTCCTTTTTCTCGGCACTGGCGGTCGGCGTCGGGCTCACATTGCTGATCTTGATGTCGTCTGTTGTGACAGGCGAAATGGGAAGTGGCATCGAATCTGCCATCAACCTGCAAAGCGGACATATTCAGATCCGCACGAGCACGTACAACGAGAACAAATCCAGCCTCAAATGGGAGGACCTCGTTGAAAACCCTGAGCAGATTGCCAATCAGATTTCCCAAATCAATGGTGTGAAAGCGGCAACCCCACGTCTCTTCGCCAGCGGATTCCTTTCCTCGGGAAACCAATCAGCAGGTGCGCGCATCGTTGGCATCGATCCGCCGTCTGTGGCAAATGACCCGTATCGAAACGGCATCATCAGCGGAAGCTACATCAATGCAGACGACCGCGATGCCATCTTGATCGGCAAACCGATGGCAGAAAAATTGAGCCTGAATGCAGGCGACAAGGTCAGTCTCTCGGTCAACACTGCCAACGGCGATGTGCTGGAACAGACGTTTACCGTCAAAGGAATTTATTCAACGAACACGTATGGGTTCGACAGCGCCAACGTCTTCCTGCCGCTTGCCAAGGCACAGGCAATTACCCAGACCGAGAATCATGCCAGCACGATCTTCGTCCTGCTCAAGAACACATCGCTCACCGATAGCGTCGTATCGGCGCTCAGTGCTCCAAACTTGAAAGTTCAGACTTGGCAGGACCTGAATCCCCTGTTGGTGGAATGGGAAACGTTGGCAAACACTTACATCGCCTTCTTCTACCTGATCATTCTTGCGATCGCCGCCTCGGTGGTCATTAACACCTTGATCATGTCGGTCTACGAACGCACCCGCGAGATCGGGATCCTATCCGCTGTTGGTATGAGAAGCGGCAAAATCATGGGATTGTTCCTGGCGGAATCCTCTCTGCTGGCAATTGGCGGTGTGCTGATGGGTTTGTTCTTTGGCGTACTGGCAACCCTCTATTTCAACAGGCACGGATTCTATATTGGCAATATGGGCCTCACTGGAATTCTTGTTACTGATACGATCTACGCCAGGCTGACCATGGATAACACCACGAGACTGAGCATCATGACTTTCGTGGTCACATTGTTGGCTGGGCTTTACCCCGCTGTGATGGCCTCCCGCATGGAACCCGTCGAAGCTTTGCGTGCAGAAAAATAATACATGGACTCCAACGTCCATAGACGTTGGAAAAATCGAAAGTCTTGACACTTTCGAGTCCATAAGGAGAACAAAATGGAAGTCGTAAAAATCGAAAATGTAGCTCGTGTGTACAAAATTGGAAAAGTCGAAACGCAGGCTTTGCGCGGCGTCAATTTATCTATTGAAAATGGAGAATTTACAGCCCTGGTCGGACCTTCCGGTTCGGGCAAGACCACACTCCTGCAGATGATCGGCTGTCTCGACCAGCCGACCACAGGAAAGGTAATCATCAACAGCAAGGATGTGACCAAACTAAATCGCAACCAGCGCGCTGATATGCGTCGCGGCACGATCGGGTTCATCTTCCAATTCTTTGCGCTGATCCCCACTCTTACTGCATATGAAAACGTGGAGATGCCGCTGCTCTTGAACGGACATTCGCCCGCAGAACGCAAGGATCGCGTGATGGAACTACTCAAGGCTGTGGACCTCTCTGACCGCGCCAACAACCGTCCCGATCAACTCTCCGGCGGACAGCAGCAGCGCGTCGCAGTCGCTCGAGCGCTTGCTCCCAAACCCACGCTCATTCTGGCTGACGAGCCTACCGCCAACCTTGATACCCCGAACGGCAAACAGGTCATGGATATCATGCAGCGCCTCAACAAAGAGACCGGCGTCACATTTGTATTCGCCACACATGATCCTCGCGTAATTGGATACGCCAACCGAGTCGTCACCTTGCAGGACGGCGTCATCACCAAAGACAGCAGAGCCAACGGAAAGCCGTAGGTAGGGAAGAATGAAGAAAATAGTTTTTTACCGCGCTGCGAAGTCCCGGTGTTCTTCCGGGGAGCGGAGTGGCGCCCTCGCGCTGAGCGGAGGGACAGCGATCGTCTGTCCCGCAGACGAAGCGGCGCCACGCAGTCGAAGCGCGCTGTTCTCAATAACGATTATCGTAATTGCACTACTGCTCTCCGCCTGCGGCTCCAACGCCTCACCGACTGCCATCCCCACAGTCGTGCTGGATAGCGGCAATGAAAACCAACCTGTCCAGGTTTCACATTCGAACGACGGTGATGTCGTCGCTTCTGCCATTGTGGTCCCCGTCCAGGAGGCCCAGCTGGGTTTTTCCCTGCCGGGTAGCATAAAAAAAGTTTCTGTGGCGGCCGGTGACCAGGTCAAGGCCGGTGATCTCCTCGCAGAGTTGGACAACGCCTCCATCCAATTGGAAGTGGAAGCCGCCGAGCGCACTGTGCGGGAACTAACCTCTGCAGCCGCCATCGCTGCGGCCGAACAGGCTGTGGCCCATACCCAGAAAACATATGACGACGCCAAAAAGAAAGTGGATGGCATCCAGAACCGGCACGCCGATAACGTCACCATTAATTATCTCAAGGACCAGGTGACGCTTGCCCAGAATGCACTGGATTATGCACGGGATGCATACAAACAGACCGGCGGCCACTCCGATGTTGACCCGATCCGCGCCAAGGCGGCCACCAACTTGTACAATGCTCAAAAGGCATACAACGCGGCCCTGGCCAACTTGAACTGGTATGCAAACCCACCCAGTGCCAATGATGTCGCGCTTGCGAATGCGGACTTCGAAGCTGCCTCCGCTGCCCTGCAGGAAGCACAGTGGTATGAATCGGAGTTGAAAGGCAAGTCGATTCCATCTGAGGCCACCGGCCCGCAACTGACTCAATTGCAGCAGGCTCGTGATACCCTGCAAGCCGCGCAGGATCGGCTCGACCAAACGCGCCTCGTCGCGCCAATTCCCGGAATTGTCGTGAAGGTGGATACGGTCGCCGGGGAATATGCCTCCCCGGGCCAGATTGTGGTCGTCGTAAGCGACACACAACACCTGCAGGTCAAAACCACTGACTTGAGTGAGCGGGATGTTACCAAAGTGCAGGTCGGCGCGCCGGCCCGCATCATGGTCGACGCTCTGTCGCAGGAATTCGACGGCGAAGTCACCGGTATTTCACCGGTTGCGACCACACTCGGTGGTGACGTAGTATATGAGGTAACCATCAGCTTCACCGAACAGCCAGAGGGTCTACTGGGCGGCATGAGTGCCGAGGTGACCATCGGAGAGTAGTTCACAATAGTTCACAAAGACGTAGTGTATAGCAAAACCAAAAAGCTGAAAATTGAAGGACACGGATAAGTGCTCCGTGTCTTTTTCATTTAGTTGTTCTATGGTTAAATCAAACCACCTGAAACTTGACACCTGGAACTTGACACCTGAAAACTAAAACCTGGAGCAACCTATGACCCTTCCCACCAAGATCACCGTCATCGGCGCCGGCTCGGCCTCATTCGGCGAAAACACATTATCCGCCATCATGCGTTCGAAGAAACTCAAAGGCTCCACGCTCGCGCTCGTGGACCGAAATGCCGAAACGCTGGATATCGTTCAGCGCCTGGCCCAGCGACTGAATCGTGAATGGGATGCACAATTTACGCTCAATGCTCACACCCATCATCAGGACGCGCTTCCGGACAGTCAATTTGTCGTCAACGCCATCGAAGTCGGTGCGCGCGAAAATTTGTGGAAGCGGGATTTTGAGATTCCCATCAAATATGGCGTCCGTCAACCGTACGCCGAAAACGGCGGACCCGGCGGCTTTGCACACGCGGCGCGCAACATTGGTCCCATCATGGAAATTGCGCGGGATATGGAACAGGCGTGCCCCGATGCCTGGTTCATCAACTTCACGAATCCCATGGTTCGAATCTGCGACGCGGTCAATCGTCACAGCAAGATCAAAGCGGCTGGTCTGTGCCATCAGATTTATGCGGGATACGGGATGGTCGGCGTGGCCCTTGCAAATGACCTTGGCATTGAAGTGCCGGAGGGTCTCACAGGCATGCACGCGGCGGTCGATCAGCATCCGCATCAGCATCGGGTGCGCGAGCAGATCGTTCCGCTGATTGATATTCGCGCGGCAGGATTGAATCACTTTACGTGGATTCTTTCCATCACGGATCGACGCACCGGCGAGGACCTGTATCCGCTCTTCAGAAAACGCTTCTTCGAGCTCAAGCCGGAATTTGAACCGCTGACCAGAGACATTTTCTCAGCCTTTGGTTTGTTCCCTGTTCCCGGTGATACACACTTGTGCGAGTATTTGCCCTGGATGTGCGATGCACAGACCAAACCCTGGGAACGATACAACATCCGCTTGTATGAATGGGGCTTATTCGAAAATGTACGCGGTTATGGCCTGCATCGTTTGAACGAAATGGCCA
>OELG01000073.1_pt1 | contig 11632 bp, 8 predicted proteins | sample 1503541 | NCBI WGS metagenome assembly OELG01 (sample SAMEA104379617, study PRJEB20068) | metagenome | biome: 1000743; feature: 77; material: 1998 | place: USA | collected 2012 | depth 25 m | reverse complement strand
ATGTGAAACTCCCCGATAAAATGGATTGGTATCTCGAGAGATCCCGCGAGATCGAAACCGCCATGTACGGACGCGAACCCCTCACCCTCCGTCCCTGCCACAATGATTTGCTGAATGCCAACTTCATCGATGACGGCACGCGCCTCCGCATTTTGGATTGGGAGTACGCCGGTATGGGTGATCTCTTTTTTGATCTGGGGAATTTCGCCGTTCAACACGACTTCAATGATGAGCAGGATGAAAATTTGTTGCGAGCTTATTTCGGCTCACCGACAGATTCTCAGCGCGCGCGTCAAAAATTGATGAAGATCATGTCCGATCTGCGTGAAGCAATGTGGGCCCAAGTGCAGATCGGCGTCTCGCAACTGGATTTTGATTATCCAGGATATGGTCAGAAATATTTCGAGCGCTTCGAAGTCCACACAAATGGAAGTGAATATGCTGACTGGCTACGCGCTGTTTGATACAAACCTTCGTGGGGCGTGAGGCGAGCTGGCGTGAAGTGTGAAGCGAGCATCCCAAAATCTTATCAATATCCCAAGGAGAAATACATGTCAGTGGCAAAGTCTCATCGAGAATTACGCGTATATCAACTCGCATTCAAATCAGCGACCGCGATCCACGAGGTCACAAAGAAATTCCCAGGGGAAGAGAAATATAGCCTCACCGACCAAATCAGGCGTTCATCACGCTCTGTCTGCGCAAACATTGCAGAGGCGTGGCGCAGGCGAAAGTATCCGAAGAACTTTGTCAGCAAGTTAACCGATTCAGATACCGAAGCGACAGAAACCATGGTCTGGTTGGATTTCGCGTTACACTTTGGCTATATGACCGCAGAAGTTCACAAAGAACTTGCAGATCATTACGACCATATCTGCAGTCAATTAACAATCATGATGTCTGAACCATGTAAATGGACACCACGCGGCAACGAATAATCGCCTCACGCCTCACGGCCAATCGCCCAACGCCCTATGGCAAATCGCCACATGTAAAGACAACGGAGATAAATGGAAACAAACCTACCCCAGCACGCCCAGGCCATCATTATCGGCGGAGGAGTCGGCGGGGCCAGCATTGCCTATCACCTCGCACAAATGGGATGGAAGGATGTCGTCGTCATCGAACGGCACGAATTGACCAGCGGCTCCACCTTCCACTCTGCAGGCCTGGTAGGACAATTGCGTACATCCTCCAGCCTCACCAAGATGATGCGCTACAGCACAGACCTGTATCGCAAACTCAAAGTACTGACAGGCGTTGACCCGGGCTGGGATGAAGTCGGCAGCCTGCGTATTGCATCCTCTGACGCGCGGCTCGAAGAGCTCAAACGCGTGGTGGGATATTCCAAAGCCTTCGGTATGCCACTGGAAATTATTTCTCCAAAAGAATGTCAGGATTTGTTTCCGTTGATGTCGCTGGAGGACGTCAAAGGCGGAGTCTACCTCCCGACTGACGGCCAGATCGACCCGACCGGATTGACGAACGCGCTTACGGCGGGCGCGAAGAGTCGGGGAGCAAAATTTGTCACCAACACGCGCGTCACTGGAATCACGGTCAGCAATAATGAAGTCAAGGAAGTGATGACGGATCACGGCGCGATCAAGAGCGATGTCGTGATCAACGCCGCGGGCCTGTGGGGCAATGACGTCGCAAATATGGTGGGCCTCACATTGCCGCTCATTCCGATGGCACACCTATATCTCATCACGAAGCCCGTGAAAGATCAACCCAAGTCCATGCCGACGATGCGCGACCCAGATCATCTCGTCTATTTTCGCGGAACGGGCAGCGGCATGATTGCGGGTGGATATGAACGCCAGCCCAAACCCTGGGGACTCTCCGGCGTGCCCCAGGATTGGAATTTCAAACTGCTCGAACCCGATTGGGATCGTTTCACGCCATTGATGGAAAGCATTATCAAGCGTGTTCCTGCGATGGAAACCGCTGAGATCGTGCAACTGCTCAACGGCCCCGAAGGCTTTACCCCTGATTCGGAATATCTGCTTGGGCCAACTTCTGTGCGGGGCTTTTGGCTGGCGTGTGCGTTTTGTGCGCATGGCATCGCGGGCGCGGGCGGCATCGGCAAAGTGCTCGCGGAGTGGATCATAGACGGTCACCCCGAATGGGACATGTGGAAACTCGACGCGCGGCGTTTCGGTAATCAATATGGAAGTCAGGCATTTACGCTGGCACGCACAATTGAGACGTACGGCAAATATTACGACATTCACATGCCATATGAAGAGCGCGAATCTGCAAGGCCGCTGCGGCTCTCGCCCGCGTATCATCGTTTGCAGCACTTGGGCGCGGTCTTCGGCGAAAAAGGCGGATGGGAACGTCCGAATTGGTTCACGCCCAACGAGCAGGATTCAAGAGCCGCTTCGCTTCCGAACATCACGGGCTGGGCGCTGGATAATTGGTCTTCAGCCATCGCTGCGGAGACCCGGGCCACGCGCGAAATCGCCGGCTTGTTCGATGAAACATCCTTTTCAAAAATTGAAGTGCAGGGTCCGGGCGCATGTGACTTTTTACAGAAGCTCTGTGATAACGACATTGACAAACCCGTCGGCACCGTCGTCTATACTCAAATGTTGAACGCACGCGGCGGCATTGAATGTGATTGTACCGTCTCGCGGCTCGCCTCTGACCGCTTTATGATCGTCACCGGGACAGCCTTCGGCACGCACGACATGACTCATCTACGCCGATATATGCCGCTAGATGGAACGGTCTATGTCAATGACATCACGTCTGCCAGAACGTGTTTCGGCCTGTGGGGACCGAAAGCGAGAGAAATCGTGAAAACGATCACTCGAGATGATATATCTAATGAAGCGTTCCCGTATATGACGGCAAAACAGATCACGATCGGGAACATTCCAGCGCTGGCATTGCGCGTGACCTACGTGGGTGAATTGGGCTGGGAGTTTTATGCGCCGTCCGAATATGGCGAACAATTATGGGACACACTCTGGGCAGCCGGCCAGCCGTTTGGCATGGTCGCAGCCGGATACAAAGCCATCGACTCCATGCGGCTTGAAAAAGGCTATCGCTATTGGAGCGCGGACATCACGCCGGATTACACGCCCTTTGAAGCCGGTCTGGGCTTCGCCGTGGCACTGAACAAGAATGCAGACTTCATGGGCAAACAGGCATTGCAAAAACAAAAGGCGGAAGGCGTAAAGCAAAAGTTGTGTTGTATCGTGCTCGAGGATCCGAACACGATCGTATTTGGCAGTGAGCCGATTCGTCACGATGGCAGGGTGGTTGGCTGGGTCACATCCGGTGGATTTGGTTATTTCATCAACAAATCGATCGCGTATACGTATCTGCCGATCGAACTCGCGAAGCCGGGAACCCGCGTCAGTGTGGAATGTTTTGGGGTCGAGATTCAGGCCGAAGTACATAAAGAGCCGTTGTACGATCCCAGAGGAGAAAAGATCAAAGCGTGAATCAAGTGACCTTGAAGGCGACTGTCACTTTTACAGTAGAATTGCAGAATGCCTACAAACATCAAAGCTATAATTTTCGATTACGGAAACGTCCTGCTCGAATGGAATCCCAGACATGTTTATCGTCGTTTCTTCAAAGATGAAGAATCAATGGAGCAGTTCCTGCATGAAGTGAATTTCATGGAGTGGAATGCGCAGCAGGATAAAGGTCGTCCATTTGCAGAAGGTGTCGCGGCGCTTTCTGCAAAATTCCCGCAACACGCAGAGTTGATCCAGGCTTATCACCATCACTGGAAGGATTCCATTGGTGAATCATATGCAGGTACCATCGAAATCTTGAAGCAATTGAAACAGGCAGGTTATTCACTCTATGGGTTGAGCAACTGGTCTGCGGAGACGTTCCCGTATGCGCGCGAAAAGTATGGCTTCTTTGATCTGTTCGATGACATGGTGATTTCGGGTGAGGTGGGTCACATCAAGCCCCATCCCGAGATTTTTCATATCCTGCTTGAAAAGATCGGCAGACCGGCCCGGGAATGCCTGTTCATCGACGACTCACTGCCAAACATTCAACAGGCTGGCGCGATGGGGTTTGTCACCATCCAATTTCAAAACCCTGAACAACTAAAAGACGCGTTGAGACAGCTGGAGATTCTCTGAGCTGACAACACAAAGTGCTGATTCGCTCTGGCAATACGCATAGGACGAAGGGAGTCGAATCGTACAACCGCATAGGACCCAATCAAATGGATATCAAAACGCTTCTTCCTCACATCGAGCTGGAACTTCAAAATCAGGTTGCGCGTCTCGATCAGCCGCATACGAAACCGTTTCATGAGATGCTTACCTATCACATGGGCTGGACCGGTGAAGGCGCAGGAACGGAAGCCACTGGTAAGCGGATTCGTCCCGCATTGGTGTTATTGTGCACCTCGGCATGTGGTGGTGACTGGCAGGCCGCCTTACCCGCCGCGGCGGCTATTGAATTGGTCCATAACTTTTCGCTGGTGCATGATGATATTCAGGACAATTCGCCAAAACGCCGCGGACGTGAAACGACCTGGGTCAAATGGGGCGTGCCCATGGCGATCAACGTCGGCGACGCGCTGTTTGTACTGTCCAACCAGGCGATCATGGATCTCAAAGGAAATTATCCGGCGGAGACGGTGGTAAATGCCGCAGAGATATTGCACGACACTTGTCTTGAACTCACGCGCGGCCAATATTTAGATATGTCCTACCAAGAGCGGAAAGACCTGAATGTCCAGGATTATTGGCCGATGATCGCGGGGAAGACAGCCGCCCTGCTCGCGGCATGTTGTCAGATCGGCGCGCTGCTTGGTGGTGCAGAGGAAGATCAGCAGGAAACCTATCGTTCCTTTGGACATTACCTTGGGCTCGCCTTCCAGGTGCAGGATGACATCCTTGGCATTTGGGGTGATGAAGCTGCGACCGGCAAATCGGCTGCCAGCGATCTGGTGGAAGGGAAAAAATCCCTCCCAGTTTTAATTGGGCTGGGAAAGAAAAACAAGTTTGCGGAGCGTTGGTCGCAGGGTCCGATCAACGTAGAAGAAGTGGAGGAAATCGCACGTCTTCTGGCAAGTGAAGGCGGCTACGGGGAAGCGAAAGAAGTATCCATTCAAATGACCGACATGGCGGTCAACAGCCTGCGGGAGGCCGATCCGGCAGGCGAGGCCGGCGAGGCCCTGTTCGAGTTGACGAACCGGCTCCTCAACCGGGATCAGTGATCGGCTGGGGCAGTACCGGGCGTATACGATTTTCCGCGGCAAAGTGGAACGCTTGCCCACCTCACAATTAAGCAGAGAATGACGGTATAATGACCTGTTATATGCGGGTGTAGTTCAGTGGTAGAACGCATGCTTCCCAAGCATGATATCGTGGGTTCGAGTCCCATCACCCGCTCAGAATGTCGAGGAGAGACTCTCTCGACATTTTTGTTTATTATTTTGTAAGGTGACTGTTATGTGCTTGCGTAACGGTCAAAATTAGAATTGGAGTCGGAGGTTCGCGTAATGATGCCAACTGAGAGCAAAGGTACGATCCTTTACGTTGAAGACAATGTAGACAACCGGACCCTGGTACGCCGGATTCTGCTTTCGGAGGATTATGAATTAATTGAAGCAGTCAACGCCATGGATGCGCTGCGGGTTTTGGAAAGCACCAAGCCAGACTTGATCCTGATGGATATCAATATGCCAGATATGGATGGCTATACTTTGACATCCAGAATCAAGACAACACCTGGCTTTGAGCGTGTGCCCATTCTTGCTTTAACGGCAAATGTAATGCGCGGCGATAAAGAAAAAACCCTGGAGGCTGGCTGCGATGGTTACATTCAAAAACCACTCGATATTGACCAGTTGGTCCGGGAAGTCGAGCGATTCCTTGCAAGGAGTGCATAATGTCTGATAACGTTCTGGATACACAACCGATCAAGAAACCAAGCATTCCAAAAGACGCAACTGTTTTGGTCGTGGAGGACAACGTCGCGAACTTTGTGTTGATCGCCCGCATGCTGGGCTATTTGGGCATTCATTGCGAATGGAAAACATCAGGCTATGAGGTGGTGGAATATGCTGACACGCTCCAGCGCCTGGATTTGATCCTGATGGATATTCGCCTTCCATACGAGGATGGTTATGGCGCGTTGAAAAAGATCCGCGCTTCAGAAAGACTCAAAAATATCCCGATCATTGCCGTGACTGCGGAAGCCAGCGTTGATCAAATGAACAAAGCCAAATCATCAGGGTTTGACGGTTTCCTGGGCAAGCCCCTCGACCCGGATAAGTTCCCGGATCAGATCCGCCGTATCCTGGCCGGTGAACCTGTTTGGGAATTCAGTTAGTCCCTTTTTCACGAAAACGAATGTCAGCCATTCCATCGAATAATCTGCCTTTTTTTGTTACGGTATTTTTTACCGCAAGTGGAAACCGTCTGCAAATCACGCAGTTCTCCGACCCAAAGGGAAGAGATGCGCAAATGACGATTCCACGCGGTGTTGAACTGCGATTGGATGAGATGGAAGCCTTTCTTAAAAATGGTCCCTTGCGTTTCGATTTGAAGGATGATCTCACCATTCCAGAATCCCTGCTGGAGTATCCCCGGCAATTGGGATGTGAAATGGCCGCGTATGTACCAATTTTGCAAGAAGGTCGACTGCGCGGTCTTGTTCTAATTGGTGCTCGCGCGGATCAAGTGATCGATGACGATGTCGTGGATGCCTTTGCCCGCACCATCCGTTTAACAATAACTTCTCTCGTGCCTGCGGCGATCCCTGCGGAACCTGCGAATGATCGTCGTGTTTTGGAGGCTCAGGCACTCAATACACTATTAGCTGCGGCTGCTTCCGTCAAAGACATGCGGTCGTTCTTTGCTGCCATCCATGAGCAGGTCCGTGCAGTGGTTGGTGACCATGGGTTTCTGATTGCATTGTATGATCCCAAAACCAATTCCATCAGCCTCCCATATCTCTTTGAAGACGGCCGCTTCTCCTCCATGGATACCTTTCCTCTGGGCGAAGGGCTTACTTCGATCCTGATCCGGACGAATGAGCCGTTGCTGCTGGTCGAGGATACCATGCGCCGCGCTGCAGCTATGGGCGCTAAGATCACCGGCAAGCCTGCGCAATCCTGGCTGGGTGTGCCGTTAGTTGCACAAGGGGAAGCCATCGGCGCGATCATCATTCAGGATCTTGAAAAGGAACGTGCCTTCGATGAAGATGATTTGCAATTCGTCAAGTCGGTGGCCAGCCAGGTATCGAGCACGATATATAACATTCGCGTCCTCGAGGAAAGCCGTCATATCGCGCTCCATTTCGAAACGGCCGCAGAGATCGCACGGGACATTAGCAGTTCGCTGGACCTGGATGAACTGCTTAAGAAGGCGACTGATTTGATCCGCTCGCGTTTCGAATTCGACCATGCGGCTGTCTTTCTCAAAGATGCGTCTGGTGAATTTGCTGTGATCCGCGAAGCGACCGGTGAAGCTGGCGCGCAGATGAAACGCGCCGGACATAAACTCGGGATTGGCTCGAAATCCATCGTTGGCTACGTGGCTGGAAACGGTGAACTGTTGGTTGTGAACGATACAGCCAGGGATGCAACCTATTTTGCGAATCCGCTGTTGCAGGATACACGATCGGAAGTGGCGATACCATTGAAAATCGGCGATCGAATCGTAGGTGTCCTGGATGTTCAGAGCAAGAAGGCTTATGGGTTTTCTGGCGACAATCTGCGCATCCTCCAGATACTCGCCGATCAATTAGCAGTTGCGGTTGTCAACTCGGAATTGTTCGCTGAGACACAGGAACATCTGGCGCAGCATCGTCTCTTGCACCACATCACTACGACTGCTGCCTCAGGCACCACATTGGACGAAGCGCTCCAATCCGCAGTCAATGGCTTGCAGGTAACTTTGGGCGGCGACCGCGTCGCCATACTGCTGGCAGATCGCGAAAAACGAGTCTTGCAGGTTCGGGCCGTCGTCGGCTTCGCGGACGATGTCTTCGATCTAAGGATCAATGTGGGCAGCGGAATTACCGGATGGGCCGCTGCGCATCGCAGAAGCCTGCGAGTCAATAACGTCCAGGAAGATCCTCGCTACATCGCGGGAAGCGTGAACACCAGATCAGAGATGGCTGTGCCGTTGATCTATCGCAGCGAATTACTGGGTGTATTAAATGTAGAAAGCGAGCAACTCTCTGCCTATACAGAAACTGATGAAGAACTGCTCGGCACACTCGGCGGAAGTCTTGCTGCCATTATCGCAAACGCACGGCTTCTGGAACAAATTCGTGCTCAGGCAGAACGTGAGCGAGTCTTATTTGAAATCACAGATAAGATCAGGCGCACGACGGACGTGCAGACGATCCTGACAACCACGGTCAGCGAACTGACGCGAGCGGTGGGTGCAAACCGGGCTCACATCAAAGTCGGGATTAACTCATCCGCCGAGAAGAAGACGCCCTCATGAATCGTTGGTTTTCTCTAGACGACTTATTGCAACGGCTTGGGGGCTGGTACGTCATCCTCATTGTTGGTATCGCACAGCTACCAACATTTGTCGGAGCCTTGCTAGGAAATTTGTACGTGCGGCACAACGCCGGTTTCGATGCGAAAGCGCTTGCAGAAATTTCACTTTATACACCATTCTTTATTCTCGCGACCAATCTCATTTTACTTGCACTGGCCTGGTACATTACTCCAAAGGCTCGTCAACGGCTCACTGACTGGACCAGAAATCAATTAAAAGCGAACCCCGATGATGAAATGGCTGCCTGGCAGGAGATCACGGCCCTGACCGTACGTTATGGGATAGGCGCGGTCTTCATTTCCTATTCGGTCAGTATCCTGCCTACAGCCATCTACCATCTTTACATGGATATGGCTGACTTTGACCAACTGGTCTATTCATTGCTTGGAGGGCTTGCCGCGGTGCTCGCTACAACCCTGATCGCGGTCTTGATCATTGACCGGTTCTCGACTCCTGCCCGGCTGGCTCTTGTTCCGAAAAGCTTTGACGCCCAACTGCAGGGACTCTCCGGAGCACGACTGACATACAAGTTCCTCGTTTTAATCCTTATCTTGTTGGCTATCAGCATCCTCCTGCTGGGCCCGGTCGGGTTTCATTATATGAGCATGAGTTTGACGGGGGATAATCAGTCCGTCCGTCAGGCTTTCCAGGCTGAGGCGACGATTGTGGCTGTACTCACCATGATACTCGGGGCAATCCTGGCGTTCTTCATCTCTCGCACGGTGTCTGCTCCACTGAAGGATTTAATTGAGTCCTTCAAAGCTGTGGAAGCGGGAGACCTTTCCCAACGCACCACAATAACGGCTACCGATGAAATTGCAGAAGTAACAATGCACTTCAACCGCATGGTTGCGAGTTTGGAAGAACTCCAGGGGTCGCTGGAGAAACAAGTCCAGGAGCGGACGCGCCTGCTCAAAGCCACGAATGACATCGCCAAAGTCTCGTCGTCCATTCTTGATCCAGATGAACTGCTCGCAAAGGTAATCAATCTTTTTACGGAGCAGTTCAATTATTATTATGCTTCCATCTATTTGCTGGATCCTGGTGAAAAATGGGCTGAGCTCAAAGAGGCAACCGGAGAAGCCGGAAAGGTCCTAAAGCAAAACCGCCATCGTCTCGAGCTGGCCGGGAAAAGCATGGTGGCAACCTGCATACGTGAACGAATGCCACGTATTGCCCAAAACACTTCTGAGGAAAAGCAGCGTGTTGAAAATCCGCTGCTCCCATATACACGTTCTGAAATTGCGCTGCCCCTCATCGCTGGCGATCGCGTTTTGGGCGCGCTCAACGTTCAGTCGACAAAGGCCGCGGATTTTGGAACGCAGGTTATTGAGACCATGCAAAATATGGCCGGTCAGGTTGCCATTGCGCTTGAAAATGCCCATCTGTTTCAGGAAGCGCGGCAGCGCATTAAAGAAATGCGGGCGATCCAACAACAGTACCTGCTGGAAGGCTGGGCCGCACTGTCCTTGAACAAAGAAGAACTTGAATATGGGATCGGTGAGAGTAACGAGGCCAATTCGCAAAAGATTGTTGCCCCCATCAACTTACGCGATCAAATTATCGGGCAAATCGACCTGGAAGGGACCACTGACTGGTCGCCCGATCAGAAAAATCTCATCGATGCGGTTGCGGCCCAGGCTGCAGTTGCGCTGGAAAATGCGCGGCTCGTCAACGAAAGCCGCCAAATTGCCGTCCGCGAGCGCATGCTTGCTGAAATAAGCTCAAAAATCTGGTCCTCAACTACTATTGAGGCCGTGCTACAAACTGCCGTTAGAGAATTAGGTAGAAGGTTGGACGCATCGAGCGCTACGATTAAGCTGGATTTGAACGACCACTCATAAGCTCGCCTGACGACTCATTTAGAGCATTCGTATGAACCCGAAACAGTATCCGTCCCTCCGCAGAAGATTCGCCATCGTCCTGATTCTGCTGGCCGCCACATTCACTGCAGGCGTTTCATATATCCTTTATCTCAATTTCAAAGCGGAATTGCGCAGCGATCTGCGACACCGCCTGGAAAACATTACGGAGCTGGCAAGTCTGCAGCAAGATGGAGATCTACTGTTGAAAGTGCAGGCACAGGGCGATGAAGCTTTTGACATGATCCAGGAGCGCAACGCCAATATCAAAAGAACTGAACCTGAACTGATCTTCGTTTACACACTTCGCAAGGATGAGCAGGGGAATATTTATTTTGTTGTGGATGCCCGTGTCTCCCCGGACGAGCCGGATATATCCAATTACGGTGATCGCTATAATGAACCCAGCGACACTTTGTCGGCCAATTTCGACACCATGACAGAACCAATCATTGAGCCGGAAATTTATACGGATGAATTTGGTTCATTCCTTTCGGGTTATGCTCCAATCTTTGCGTCAAACGGCGAGCGCGCAGGTGTGCTGGGCGTGGATATTTCAGCTGAGACAATCCACGCACAGGAACAGCGATATCTCATTCAGCTTGCCATTATCCTGGTACCCAGCCTGATATTGATTGTGTTCGGCGGTTTGGTCTTCGCGAATTATCTTGCGAAACCTATCATCAACCTCCGCGACATGGCAAATAAAATCAGTCAAGGCGAACTCAACACACGCATTTCAAATATCCCCAAAACCCGCGAACTGGCTGAATTAGCCATCAATTTAAACCTCATGACCAAGAACCTGAGTGAGTTGATCAATGATCTCGAACAGCGCGTGGCAGACCGCACCTCAGGACTTACCAAGAAAACAGATCAATTGCGGGCTGCATCATACATCGCCCGGCAGACGGCGGACGTTCAACAGCTCTCGGCCATCCTCGAAATTGTCGTGGATTCGGTTACCAATCAATTTGGTTACTACCATGCTGGTATTTACCTGATGAATGAAACTGGCAATGAGGCCGTTTTGCAGGCGGCTTCATCAGAGGGAGGGAAGCGGATGGTCGAGAGAGGCGAGGCCGTTGATATTAGCACACAGGGTCTCATCGGCCATGTCGCATCCCAGAAGAGAGCCCGTATTGCGGTCGATATTGGCGCGGATCCGGTTTTCTTCAATAACCCTGACCTGCCGATGATACGCTCAGAGATCGCGCTGCCCCTGATCATCCGCGACAAGGTATTGGGCGTCTTGGACATCCA
>OELG01000925.1_pt1 | contig 11684 bp, 9 predicted proteins | sample 1503541 | NCBI WGS metagenome assembly OELG01 (sample SAMEA104379617, study PRJEB20068) | metagenome | biome: 1000743; feature: 77; material: 1998 | place: USA | collected 2012 | depth 25 m | reverse complement strand
ATCCGGCGTTTTGTTGCGGTGCTTTGCACTGATCGCCTTGAACAATTCTTCAGCAGTTTTGTACTCGGCTATGTCGATCCCTGAAGTTTCGAGAATGCCCTGCCGCATCTCAAGCCGTTTCCAGGGCGGGGTCAGGTCAATGTCATTGTTTTTGTATTTAATCTTCATCGTACCGAGCACTTGCTGCGCCGTATACGAGACCATCTGCTCGGTCAGCTCCATGACCTGTAAATAATCGGCGTAGGCCCAATAGAATTCCAATTGCGTGAATTCCGGGTTGTGCTTGAACGAGACACCTTCGTTGCGGAAGTCACGGCCGATCTCATACACTTTTTCCAGGTTACCGACCAGCAATCGTTTTAAATACAACTCGAACGAGATACGCAGGTACATGTCCTGCTCGAGCTCGTTGTGATGGGTCACAAATGGACGCGCCGCCGCGCCGCCGTACAAGGGTTGCAGAATGGGCGTTTCGACTTCGAGGAAGTCGTGGTCGTCCAGAAAGTTGCGCAGGGCCTTGACAATCGCGGCCCGCTTGCGGAAGATTTCGCGGACATCCGCGTTGACAGCCAGGTCGGCGTAGCGCTGTCGGGCGCGCAGTTCGGGGTCTTCGAGCGCGGCGTGCCGGACGATCGTGCCATCCTCGAGCGTTTCATCTTTCGCAGCCGGCAGCGGGCTGATCGATTTGGCGAGCAGGCTGAAGTCGTGAACGTGAAGCGTCACTTCCCCACTCTTGGTGCGGAACATGACTCCTTCGGCCTGGATAAAGTCGCCCAGATCCAACATTCTGTTGAAGAATTCAACTCGTTCTTTGCCAAGTTCGTTCGTTCGCAAAAACAACTGGATCTTGCCAGCTCCATCCTCGATATGCGCGAAGGAGATCTTGCCCATCGCGCGCATGGCGCGGATACGACCGGCCAGCGTGACGCGTACTTCCGGTGAGGCTGAAGATGCATTCTCCTTCCCCATGTTTTCAAATGCAGCAATTGCTTCCGAACTGGTGTGGGTGCGTTTGGCACGCGTCGGGTAAGCCTCAATGCCTTCCGCACGGAGTTCTTCGAGTTTCTGCAAACGGATTTTTTCGAGCGAGTTGTATTCTGTCATGGGCTTTGCTCCCCTTTCTCTCCGTGAGAGAAGGGTTGGGAATGTGAAAAATCTCCTGAGAGAGACGACATAGGTGAAAAACAAAAACCCCGCGCCTGCAAGCTTCGCAGGCGCGGGGTCTGTGGTTTCAACGCTCCTGTGACTTAAGCGACTTTCAGGATTTTAACATTATATGTGCCGCCGGGCGTCTCAACTTTAACCGTGTCGCCTAGCTTATGATTTAAGATGGCCTTACCAATCGGCGACTCGTGTGAGATCTTGCCATCACGGGGATTCGCTTCGGCTGCGCCCACGATGGTAAAAGTCTCGGCTTCGAAATTGCCTTCCTTGATCGTCACCTTGGAGCCAATTTGGACCATGTCGCTCTTCTTTTTCCCGTTATCCTCAATAATCTTGGCAGTGGCAAGCAACAAATCGAGTTCCTGAATGCGACCTTCCACAAAAGCCTGCTCGTTCTTAGCGGCTTCATATTCGGCATTTTCAATCAGTTCTCCACCCTCCATCGCTTCGTGCAGACGATTGGCAACTTCCAGGCGCTTGGCGGTGCGCAGGTAGTCCAATTCCTCCTGAAGCTTCTGAAAACCCTCTTTGGTCAAAAAGTTATTATTCGGCATTTCATTTTTCCTACTAGAAGAATTTTGCATCTCTATCAAGAGATGCAAAGCTGTGTCGAGCGGTTTCCCGAAAAACGGGCATACTATATCACGGTTTAGCTGTCATTACAAGAGAGGTGTAACCCTACCTAATAAATTCGCAGCAGCCGGATCCCCCCCCATTTTTCCCAGTAGTCCCGGATGGAGGCACGGGCTTTTTCGGGGGTACTTACGACCTCGTTGAGCGATGGGAGTTGGGATTTGTACGCCACAACCGCATCCTGCCAGCGCTCGAGGCCTGTCTCGGTTATCCTGCTGACGGTTTCCTTCATCCCGGCCGCTTTCGCGTCCAATTCGTCCGATTTGTAGAGAAAATAGGGCATGTCAATGTCGTAAATCAACGGCCGCCCCAGCAATTCTGCTGCCTGCCTTACCAGCACGTGGTCCACGTGCGAACCGACCGACAGCTGGCAGACCAGCAAATCGTCAGCCTGGAGCCGGGACTGAATTGTCGCGGCAATTTCGGAGGGCAGGCTCGCGTCTTCCTTGTGAGAGGGAAGAAAGATCTTTTCTTTATAGAGCCAATCACCGTCCTGCCCGCGCCGATAAATGCAATCCAGGAAATCAAAGTGGACGGATTTCGCGCCGAGAATTTCGGCCGCACGTTGATCTTCCAGCCGTCGTTCACGCACGGTCTCCTCCGCATCGGCAAAACCCCATTGCTGATGCAGCCGTTGAGTGAACGGAGAAAATTCCGTCAGATGCGGGTCGCCGCACATAAAAGTCCAGATCTCAACCGGGATTCCTGATTGAGTCTGTTCGTAGATCAGACCGCCGGCCGAAAGAGCGGCATCATCGAGGTGAGGAGAAAGGTAAATCCATCGCATAACGTCAATTTAACCACAAGTTATGGGTATAGAGAAAGATCGAACTGCTGGTTTCATCGTTTACGAAACACTTGAAACAAATCGCCAACGGCTCTGGTTCAGATCGTTATGCAGCACCTGGCAAGAGAGTCGTTGGCCAGAATCCATTTACAAAGCTATAAATTGGCGCGAATTCATAAAATCCAGCTTGTAACGCCGTGCAATCGTGCCCTCAAAATTAAGATGTCTGTGCAATGAAACTCAACTGCAAGTAAAGTACACTTAATATGGAGGCAGAAATGCAGGATCGACGCAGGCAACCGCGCAAGGATTTAATGTCGTACTCGCAGGTCTATGATCTGAGTGATGGTAGATTGATTGGCTACCTGGGGGACATCACGCTATTGGGCGCCATGGTCATTAGCGACCATCCATTCAGGGAAAATAGGGACTTATCGATCTCCATTGAACTGCCCGAATTACCAAGAGTGCACGACACAAGTCTCATCATATCTGTGCGCATCGCCTATTGTCGGCAGGACATCAGCCCGGATTATTATAATGTGGGGGTCGAATTCAACACCACAACGCAAAAACAGCAAAGCATCATTCAAGCAGTCATGGACAACTACGAATTCCGCCGTCAGGCGCCAAACTACCCGTTACACCCAAACGAAATGGATGACCTCTAACGTGTCTTTCACACGTGCTGGTGGATAGACTTCAAGCATCCGATTGCCATCGTTTGAAAGTCTATAATCAATCCCAAACTTCAGGAATCAGCAGCCCTGTCCTCTGGACAGGGCTGTGCATTGGCCCTCTTTTCGGATCCTTCATTCAAAAATCCGTGCGCGAAGCGTCCGCGCAACACCTGCATGATTTGCCATGAATTGCTTAGCAATTCAAAAATCACGTGCGGTGCAAGTGTCTGTGGCTAATCGCTCGAAAGATTTATCTCGGAGTGCGTCAGGTTTGTTATCTATCCGATCCGTTCCTTCTCTTCCAGGTCGGTGAGTAATAAGTCCAGCGCACCGACGGAAATCTGCAGTTCGCGCAGAGATATCCCCAACGAAATGATCATCAAAACCAACGCGGCGCCAAAACTCCACTGGCCCGCCTGCACCCAACCCGCGAACAGCGCAAACATGCTGATCACACACAACAGCAGACTCAGCACGCCGGCAATTTGCATATTACGGATCAGGTACACCCGATATCGTAGGTTTTGAATCTGAGGGAGTAGGGTCTCATCTCCATCGTCGTGATACCGGTCATAGAGGCTGCGAATAATGGTGGCAAGCGTGAGAAAACGGTTGGTATAGGCCAGCATCAATAAGGAAACGGTTGGAAATAACAAGGCCGGCGTTGTAAGTGTGATTTCCATACAAAATCGTATCCCCGGATGATCCTGGATGTCAGGAATTACTACAGCCCAAAGCTGACCACTTTGGGATTTACGAGCATCATTGGTGCAGTCATGACCGGGAACGACGGCACGAACAGCGGCGACACTTCCGTATCGTACACGGAGAGCCATCCGGAATGAGCCACTTCAATGGCAGTAGCAAAATCGGCATGCGTTGAGATGCGGAGCTTCCCCTTTACGGTAAAGTCTCCCAGCAAAAGATTGGCATCTTTCATGGCGCGGTTGGGCTCGCTGGCGTCGTAATCCAGGGATTCATCAGCCGGCGGGGCAACATGGAAACCATAGATACTCGAGATGGGACAATACATCTCATCATTGATCATCGATTTCGTCAGCGGTCCGCCAAATGCCAGGATCTGCGGACTGTGGATATGCAAATAATTTACCTGTACCTGCATCCGCAGCCAGATGCTGACGCGTGCACTCTGCTTGGTCACAAGTTCGCCGCGCACTAATGTATTTTCGGTATAGATCAGGACAGTGGTGGCTTTTTCGTCAGCAGCGAGTGTATACATGGGCAAATCCTTTACTGGAAAGAAGATTGGCATCCATTATAATCATGAACCTCTGAAAGGCCATCCCGTTTTTGTTTTGAAATCATGACACATTCGAACCCTGAGGTTATTCAAGCTTCCCTTCCTATGGAGCAACGTAAAACCGCTGCAGCCATGTCGCTCGCCTGGCCCCTGGCACGGACCGACCTATGGCTCGCCGGTATCCTTGGATTCGGGGCCTTATTATTATATATCCGCACCCTGGCGCCGTCACTTTTATGGGGCGATTCTGCCGAGTTCCAGACCCTTTCCTACACCCTGGGAATGACGCATCCCAGCGGCTATATGACCCAAATCATGATTGGGAAACTGTTTACGTATCTCCCGGTCGGAAATATCGCCTACCGAGTCAATTTAATGTCGGCTTTTTTTGGGGCTATGACCGTGGCACAGATCTATCTGCTCGTGCGCATGTTGGGTGGGATTTCAATTTCCGGAATCAGCGCCGCGTTGATGCTGGGACTTATTCCGCTTTTCTGGCGAAATGCGCTGGTCGCCGAATCCTACGCGACGGCGGCAGGTATGATCACAACGATATGGCTGCTCTTTCTCTACTGGCGAAAGACCCGGAAATGGCAGCCTCTCTTTTTGGCCGGTCTGGCGGGCGGACTGAGTGTAGGCATCCACAGCACCGTTGTGATGACTGCCGCCTCCGTGATTGTGATCATGCTGATCACGTCACGAAAGCGCGCTGAGTGGGTCGGCGCGACTTCCGGAGCCTTGCTCGGTATTCTTATCACATTTTCCTTTTTTCTTTTTCTGGATCATCACAACCCACCCTCCAGCATCTACAACACGACCTTTTTGCCTGCTCATAGCTCAGAGGGACGGCTCACAAGCGATTTCGATACGCCCGTCAAACGTTTCTTCACCATCTTTCCGGCGGACCATTTTTGGTCATACTACTTTTCGGCCAGCGCTGCAGAAACGGACAGGCGATTGGCTGAATATCTCTCCTTTCACCCGCTTTGGTCGCTGGCTTTTATCTTGATTGGCGTGGTCGCCTTGTTCAAAGACAACTGGCGGGACGCGCTTTACCCGGCTGTTGCATTTCTCATCATCTGGGGCTTCGCCGTGACCGTGGCCTTTTCGATTTATCAGGAGTTCTACACCCCTGTGGCAGTTTTTATGTTTGTCTGGTATGGTTATGGCGTCAGCAGGTTGTTTGAAGCGATGACCCAATTCCTTTCCCAAAGGCAGATCGCAGTAAAAAGCGCGCAAATCATGATAAGTGCTGTATTGGTCGCGCTGCCTCTCTGGCAATTCCGTACGGATCTTAGCGCGGGAATTCAATCTGGGTATACTACCTTTGTAAGACGCGATCATCTCTACCCTGTATTCGCCCCAGACAAAGCCATCCACGACGCACTGAAGATCGTCGATCGTGTTGAAGATAATGCGATCGTATTTACAGATTGGGACAAATTGTATAGTTACGTCTACACGGCCCACATTGAGGAAGGGCGAACGGGCATCGACTTTCATCTGGCGCTTTTTGATGATGAGATCCGGATTTCAGAGTCCACGCTGGCATACATCGACGATAATATTGATAGACGGCCGGTTTACTTTGCAGTTTTCCTTCCGGAATTAACCGAGTATTTTCAAGTAAAACAATTGAACCAATATCTTTATAGAGTCTACAGGAAATAAATGCATACCAAACGCTGGGTCATCCAGCCTCCGATTACGCCGCAGGCACGCGAAGCCTTGACAGCCTTTCCGCCCATCCTGCAACAGATCCTCTTCAACCGCGGGATGTGTACCGACGCAGACGCGCGCACTTTCCTGCGCGCCCAACCCAATTTCAACAACGATCCATTCCAGTTCACTGGCATGCAAACCGCTGTGGACCGCATCCAGTATGCGCTTACACACCATGAGCCGATTGCCATTTACGGCGATTACGATGTGGATGGCGTGACCGCCACGGCGCTCATGGTGGAAACGCTGCAAAAATTGGGCGCCGATGTGCGCGGCTATATCCCGAATCGTTTTGATGAAGGCTATGGTTTGAATAAGGATGCGTTGGATTCTCTCCAAGCGGATGGCGTCAAACTGGTGATTACCGTGGATTGTGGTATCCGCTCGCCGGACGAAGCGCTTCACGCGCGGGCCATCGGTCTGGATCTGATTATCAGCGACCATCACCACCCTGACGGCGATTCCCTGCCCTTGGCCCTGGCGGTCATCAACCCCAAGCAGCACAGCGACTCATATCCGGATAAGGATCTGGCCGGTGTTGGCATTGCCTACAAAATCGCGGAGGCATTGTTTCGCGCACAACCATCCACCGACGGATTTCAGCTGAACGACGTCCTTGATCTTGTTGCGCTCGGCACCGTCGCGGACCTCGCTCCACTGGTTGGCGAAAACCGCGTGTTGGTGCGCAAGGGCCTCAAGCAAATCCGCGAGACCAAACGCCAGGGACTCTTCTCGCTCGCCGGTGTCGCCGACGTGAAAATAAGCAAGGTCACCGCCGGCAATATTGGCTTCGTGCTTGGACCGCGCCTCAACGCCTCCGGCCGACTCGAATCGGCGCTGGCTTCGTTGGAACTGCTGACCACGGCTGATTTCATGCGCGCGGGTCAGCTCGCACAGCAGCTGGATGTGCAGAATCGCCAGCGGCAATCCATTACCCGATCGATGCAGCAACAGGCCGAAGAGATCGCGCTGAGCCACGACCCGGAGGCCTTCCTGCTCTTCGCGGCCCATGCAGAATTCAACGCCGGCGTAGTAGGGCTGGCGGCCTCACGTCTGACCGAAATGTATTACCGGCCGGCAGTTGTCGCCGCACAGGGTGCTGATGAATCGCGCGGCTCGTGCCGGTCCATTCCTGAGTTTCATATCACAGACGCGCTGGACCAATGCAAGGATTTACTTGTCCGGCATGGCGGTCATGCTGCTGCCGCCGGCTTCACCGTGAAAAATCAGAACCTGCCCGAATTGGTGGCGCGGCTCAAATCCATCGCGAAGGATCAACTCTCAGGCAAAGATTTGCGGCAGACCTTAACCGCAGATATGGAAGTATCGCTGCCGGAGATCAATTTCGACGTGTTGAAGCACCTCTCGTATCTGGAACCGACGGGTTATGGGAATCCCGACGCGGTCTTCGTCTCGCGCGATGTCAAAGTCAGAGCCTCCCGCGCGGTCGGCTCAGAGGGCAAACACTTGAAGCTGACGTTTGAAGATAAATACCGCACATACTTCGATGCGATCGGGTTCCGGCTGGGGCATCTGCAATCATCCCTGCCTCCCCGCGTGGATGTGATGTACACGCTGGAAGCCAATGAATGGAATGGTCGTACAACCCTACAATTGAACCTGAAAGATGTGAAAGCGGCAGGCATTTCGGATTAAGGTCGATCTGCCCCGACCACCGGTGACAGCGGCTCGAGCAGATTTATTCAGAGCGGTTCCACGGGTGACTGAATCCAAATCCTGAAGAATCCTTGCTCGTAAAATCCTTAATGGGCCGACATAAGAAACTACACATATCCCAGCCTTCAAAAGAGCAATGTTATGAAAACAGGGTCAGTACGCAGCGAAAAAATTGCATTACAAACAACGATAGTGATCACGTCTATCTTTGCTGCATGTGTATCTATACTTTGTGGTATTTATTTGTGGAGATTTGATGGGGTCATTCGCACCTATTTTGAGGCCCTGACACCAACAATCATCGCCGTCCTGGTCATTTCATTTGCCTGCATGTTGGCGGTCCTCCACTTTGCCTGGAAATCATCACCGAAAATCCTGCTGGCAATGGGAATAATTTTGATAAGCCACTTGATCTATTACAAACTCATTCACTCATTTATTAATTTCACGATCGACGACACGTTCATCACATTTCGATACTCACACAACCTGGCCAAAGGATATGGCCCAACCTTTAACCCGGGGCGGATGCCTGTTGAAGGATATACCACTTTCCTTTGGATGCTGATTATGAGCATCCCTCACTTATTAAGTATGGATGCGTTGGTTTTTTCAAAACTTCTCGGAATTGCTCTGGGGGAACTGACGATCATATTTGCCATGCTGATTTCATCTGAAATTTGCGATGTCAACTCACCGCACTATAAGTTAATGGCTGGAACTGTTACCAGTCTGTTCATCGCAGCTTTTTATCCGATGGCAATACACTCCATCTCGGGAATGGAAACGATTCTTTTTACAGCAATACTTTCAGCAGTTGTATACTGCGCGATTTTACCGGAACCCAATAAAAAAACAGCAATTCTCACAGCCGGAACGATGCTGATGTTGGGTCTTACACGACCAGAAGGAAATCTCCTCAACGCGGGTATCCTGCTGGTCGCGTTATTGACCAGGCCGCAAACGCAGAGACGAATACTTCTATACACAACCTTGTTGTTCTATGTACTTCCGGGGATGGTTTATTTCTATTGGAGAATGTCATACTATCAATTACTCCTCCCATTGCCATACTACGCGAAACTTGGCGCTTACCATCGACCCGCAGGCATAGCAGATGTTGCAGCTTACATCTTAACGATATTGCCGTCTATCATTTTTTTCCTTCTGTACACTTTCAGACAAGCAAATCCTAAGGTATGGGTTATTGCAACACCCATCATCTTGTTGCTGGTTTTTTATCTTTTTCCTATGCATATCATGGGAATTTACTCACGATTCATCTTTCCTTCGTCGCCTCTCATTTACACTTTAGCTGGTGCCGGCGTGATAAATTTCTTTGTAACCTCCCAATGGTTTGAAGTCGGCGATAAATCCATAATCGTCAAAACTTTATTGGGCATTGGAGGTATTGGATTGATTGCTCTGAGTCCATTGGCAAACATCACCACAACGATAAAACAAAGCGGAGGTGAAAGAAACCCGATTGCTCCGTATATTTATTTTGGCAGGTATCTTAAAGCATTTCCGTCAACGCGCCAGATGACGCTGGCGATCGGAGATGCTGGCGCGATCCCTTATTACTCAGAGTGGAACATTATCGATTTGACAGGACTCACTGATCCCAATACATTGTTCGCGTCATCACGCAGGCGTTATCTTGACTACGTATTTAGAAATGGCCCCGATCTGGTCATCTTGACCTTCAACGACCCCGAGAAACCTGTTCGAGACGCCCGAATATCAGGCGCTCTATATGAAGCTGCCCTTGCGAAGGGTATGAAAAAAATTGGAGTGATAAAGATCAGTGATACCTATTACTTATGGGTATTTGCTGAACCAGGCACCCAACTTGAGGAGTACCTTCAACAAGCCTTTTAGCTGTTCAAAAAACATCCCGTGAATGCGGGAAATGCACTTGCTTACTTCGTTTCCTGTCCTCCGAATTACACGTCATAGACGTGTATGGTATGAATACTCATCCGCTATAATCCGCGCATGAAAAACAATTCCGCGCCGAATGCAAACCACTCTCACGGCCTGACAATTCTTCCTGGCTTTCTTGTCATCGTTATTTATGTATGGCTGATCAGCGCGGGCCTTTGGATCACCTGGCCGCGCACGACAAATTACTACGCCCAACTTGCGACTGCCTTCCAACACGGACAACTATTCCTGAAAATCACACCAGACTCAGCTCTTGTAGCTCTCCCTAATCCATACGATCCTGGTGCGCGGTCAGGGATACCGGTGTTGCTTGACGCCTCTTTATATAAAGGCAGATATTACCTTTACTTTGGACCAGTCCCTGCACTCCTTCTATTGATCATTAAGCCCCTATTCTCTGGAGCAGTTGGCGATCAATATCTCGTTTTTATGTTTACCAGCGGTGTGTTTATAATTCAATCCCTCCTCATCGTTACCATTTACGAACGTCTCTTCCAAGATATTCCACGCTGGACGGTTTCACTGGGCATTCTCACAATAGGGCTAATTGGCCCTGCCAGTTGGATCTTGCGTACTCCCTATATATATAGTGCTCCTATTGTAAGTGGCCAGTTTTTCTTCCTCTCAGGATTCTACTCGGCTCTCATTGGGCTGACAAAACCATCCTCGTCCAAGCTGGCCTTTGCCGTGACAGGGACCCTTTGGGCAGGAGCCATAGGTTCAAGAATCAACCAGGCTCTCCCGGTTAGCTTTATGACTGTCATGGTCATAGTATGGATTTTGCAAAAAAACAACCAGGAGACCAAGAAATTTCTAAAATCAATACCTATGGTCATATCGCTGGGAATACCACTTGCGATTGGTTTCGTTGGTTTGGGGCTATATAACTGGGCTCGTTTCGATTCTGTATTTGAAACTGGTGTTTATTATCAGCTCACAGGCCCAGACCTACAAAAATACTGGCACGATTTGTTTTCGCCTTCATATATTTTCCAGAATTTGTATAACTACTTATTTATTCCACCAGAAATCAAAGCGCGCTTCCCCTTTTTAAACCCAACCAGAGGGAATATGAGTCCGATGATTTTTTCTTTTCCTAAGATTTACTATTCCCAAGAGATAACGGGATTATTATGTTATGCACCGTTTATTTTGTTTGCGGTCATACCAGTCATCAATCTGCTTCGTATGAAAAAACACTCTGAAAACAACATGGCGGACGCGAAGGATTGGTATCTTATTCAGTGGCTGATCCTTGGCTTATTGGGATCCTTCCTCACAGGCGTTATGTTTTACCTCGCCTTTTTTTGGGCAGCAACACGCTACGCCGAGGATTTCTTTCCACCACTTGCTTTGTTAAGCGTTATTGGGTTTTTCCAGGGATACCGTTATTTTAGTCGCAACCCAATTAACCGGAATCTATATACTCTTATCGGATTTAGTTTGGCCATAATCTCCATAGTGGCGAGCAGTTTATTAGCGATTGCGATTAATTCAAGCGGATTTAGGGAAGTTAATCCCTTGCTTTGGAAACAACTCGTCAGCTTCTTCTCACAATAAGTTGATTTTGCACCATTTGAGGCGTTGATTTTGCCAGATATCCTCTTGCTGGTCTTTTTCTCATTGTGGCTGGGTTGGCAGGAACAACACTCTCAAGACTTATCTTTTCCAAGGCAGTGGCCGGTCGTCACACAGTCATGGGGAGTGGCAATTGCTGTTATCCTGTTGTCCTTCTTTGCCAGCACCGGAAATGATCTTTCGCGTTTTGTGTACCAGTTTTTTAAGAACCGCTTACTTAATCGTTACCTCCCCT
>OELG01001155.1_pt4 | contig 11705 bp, 9 predicted proteins | sample 1503541 | NCBI WGS metagenome assembly OELG01 (sample SAMEA104379617, study PRJEB20068) | metagenome | biome: 1000743; feature: 77; material: 1998 | place: USA | collected 2012 | depth 25 m | reverse complement strand
GTCTTCGAGCGTTTCCCGGCCTTCGATTGGCGGTCTTTTTTCACTACGGCTGACGACTCTTTTGCCATTTCCGTGGCTCCTTCTCATTTTTCATCGCGCCTGCAGAATAGACAGGCAGATTCCAGACAGACAAAAAAAATAAGGTCAACCCATGATAGACCCACGACCGCCAGCGCGCCTGGCGTTTGTAGTTCAAAAGCCGGTCGTTAAATAGGCTCTCGCGTTCCGGCCGGGCCCTGACTTGCCAATGATTGATTCGTTCGAATAGATTCTTACCTGAGACTGCTCGCATGGTTTCAGCTCTATTTTTTGGTTCCTACGGGCAACATTGCTGACAAAAGAGTAAGGAATGAATAACAATCATGTTTCCCGCTCCTATCTTTTTGGCGAAAGGCCAGAAAGATAGAGGGGTAAGTACGATGATTGTAGTTCTTTTTTGTTTTAATCAAATGGCATCTTTTGCTAAATTCCCCCTGTCTTTAAGATCAGAGACCTTGTACTTAAGTACAGCGCTCCCTTTCATACGAAACGAACGGAAATATCAAATCAAGTTATTTTTCAGCGCGATCACGAGGGCTTCCGATCGGTTTTGTGCCTCTAATTTTTCAAAAATATTGGCCGAGTGATATTTGACAGTTGAAAGACTGATGGCTAAGCGCACGGCAATTTGCTGCAGTGTCAGCCCGTCGGCCATCTGCACCAGGATTTCGAGTTCGCGATCGGTCAGGTCGAATCGATCGAGGATCTGCGGATCCGTCTCAGGGGAGACCAATTTCTCGATAATGTCGGTTGAAACGACCACCTTACCTTGCATGGCTGTGCGAATGATGTTCACCAGATCACTTGCCAGAGAATCCTTCGTAATATAGCCAACTGCTCCACTCCGCAGTAATTGATGGACACTCTGATGATCGTGAAAACTGGAAAGTACCAGTATTTTCGTCTCTGGATATCTCATCCGGATGATCTCAGTCGCCTGTATCCCGTCCATCCTGGGCATAACCACGTCCATCAGGATGAGGTCAGGTTGACTCTCTTCGCATAGTTTGATAGCCTCTACACCATTTGCGGCCTGTCCGACGATGGTGATATCGGGAATCCTCTCCAGGACTCGGGTGATGACCTCATGGATATGTCGGTGGTCATCTACGACCAACACACGAATTGGAGTGTTTGGTTTCATGAACTAATTATCGCAAGGCAAATTAACAGCAAACGATCAAAAAAGGAGGACGCCAGCCGGAAATCGAACCTTCCCAGCCTTTTCTCCAAAGCTTTTGGCCTGTCTGTTCTTGACAGAACAAGGCATTTCCCCTGAAGATGGCCTGCCATCAAAAAACCAGATCCTGCCCTCCACTGGTGATGGTCCAATTGAAAATTATCTGGCAGATCTGGTGTCAGAATGAGCATATTTTGGCTAAATTATATACCCGAATATCGCTTTTTTAGGTATCAAGAAAAATGGAGAGGACTTAAGGGTAGGAGATTGCCTCGGGTTAATAAACAATACTCCCCTGGATCAGAGGAGCGTTGTTCATTCGTGAGGCTGATGCCAGGTTTCTTGGTCAATTGATGCAGCTTTAAGTATAAAGGTCTCGCTTGCTAAAGTTTGTGCCACGCCTGGCATTGTAATCCCCGAGAAGTTCACCAAACGTGCCCGGGCGCCGAGCCGAATATTTAATTTTATTATCCAAACGATCCTCAAATTCCGGCAAGACCGCGCGTAAGACTTCCGGGCTCACCTAGTGCAAGATCGTGCAGTAGGCGGCTTTCTGCTCTGGAAACCCGCTAGCGCTAAGCCACGCTAATGTTGAGGAGCGCGTCTTTTAGGCGCTCAACTTCTTCCAGGGTGTTGTAATGAGCTGCCCCAACTCGTACCATGCCGCCGCTGTTTTCAATGCCTAACCTCTCGGTTACATTCAGGGCATAGTAGTTTCCATCCCAAACATAGATTCCCTGCTCTGCCAGTTGCTCGGCCACCTGGCGGGGATGCAGGTCCTTCAGGCGGAACGAGAAGGTTGCGACGCGATCTGCCAGACGCTGAGGATCGCTAAGACCATAGAGATGCAAACCAGGAACAGCTTCCAGAGCAGAAAGCAGCGCGCGACTCAGATCAAGTTCGTACGCGTGGATGGCAAGCATGGCCTTCTTGAGTTCCAAACGACGGCCCTGGTAGTTGTCTTCTTTTAGCCTGTCGTGATATTCACTGCCAAACGTCTTCCCAATCCATTCGAAGTATTCGACAGCCCCAAGCACACCGGCAATGCCTTCATGGTTTTGGGTTCCAGTCTCGAATTTGCCCGGGAGTGCGTTCGTTGCCGGCCGGACTTTATAGGCAAACAACTTCTCCAACAACTCACGCTTGCCGTACAGAATACCGGAATGGCTTCCAAAAAATTTATAACTTGAACTTACGAGGAAGTCACAGTTCAGTTTTTGCACATCAATCGGACCATGCGGAGCATACTGCACCGCATCGATATAAACCATTGTGCCAGCCTCATGCGCCATCTTCACGATCTTATCGACCGGATTAATTGTCCCAAGCCCATTGGAAGCGTAACCCACCGCCAACAAGCGCGGTTTGCGCTTGAGCGCCTTTTCTAAATCATCGAGTTTCAATGTGCCATCTTCTACATCAAAATCCACCCAGTTGACGTTTACGCCTCGATCCTGCGCAGCCAGGACCCAGGGAGTGACGTTGGCATCATGATCCAAGCGAGTGACCACGATCTCATCGCCTTCCTTCCATTCTCTTGAAATCGAACGGCTGATATAAAGCGTCAACGTGGTCATATTGTTGCCAAAGATGATTTCTTCAGCAGAGGTTGCATTATAGAAATCTGACATGGCCTGATGAGCCTCATCCAGGACAGCATCTGATGCAATACTGGTCGCAAAGGCAGCACCATGATTGGCATTACATTCAATCAGGTATCGGTTGATGCGGTCCAGGGATTGCCTGGCGATTTGTGTCCCACCTGGGTTGTCGAAGAAGATGGCTGGTCGGTCGAGGGAGGGGAATTGGCTTCTGATTGCAGGAAGATGCAGCGTCATTAATCACACTCCGAAAAGTAATGGGCGCGAGCATTTATTATAGCCCATCACCCTTTTTAGAATTCGGTTCCATCGGCCAACAGCATATTTATGTTAGGAATGGACATAATTATGCACTGGCTATTGCAGAGAGAATGGGCCTGTGCATTACAACACGAAAAATGAACATGTGAAATTTGGGGAGGCGTTGGCGAGGGTCGCGAAATAAAACACAATGCTCTGTTCAGGGCTAAACTCCGAACAGAGCATCTTAGCAAGATGATTAAATGATAACCGCCAGAGTGAGGGGGGCACCCTAGCGGTTATCGTTTTCTATAATAGCACAACTGATTTTGATTTGCAAGTGACATTCATGATAATTTCATTAGAATTGGGGCAGTACTTTATGTTCACCTATATCTGTGCCCTGGGTAGGAATCGAACCTACATCTAAGCCTTAGGAGTGCCTTGTTCTGTCCATTGAACTACCAGGGCGGTGCAAAAATTATATCATTGAGTGTCCGCCCTCTAAGCCGCGCTAGCGTGCGGCAGAGAATGGACAGAAAAACGCGGAGGAGGACGGCGACTTGAGCATCATTCTACGCTCCATCATCCTTCGGTGGCCTGCTAGGGCCATAATCCAGCACCTGGCGCATTTGTGTCGTCCCCTCTGGCGGACCTACTATGCCTTTGTCCTCCATCATATCCACTATCCGCGCGGCGCGGGTATAGCCAATGCGCAGGCGCCGCTGCAACATTGAGACGGACGCACGGCCCTCTTTGCGAACCAGGTCAATCGCTTCGGCCAGTAACGGATCGATATTTGCATCGACGGGGGCCATTTCTTCGAACATGGCGGATTGTTTTAGCGGTACATCCGATTTGGGAAGATCCACCGGAGTGCCAGCCACGGCATAAGTGCTGGAGCCGCCAGCCTGCGTACGCCAGAATTCAACCAGTCTCTGGATCTCATGGTCGGATACAAACACACCCTGCAAACGCGCGGCACCGGGTGCGTCTGGAGCCTGGAATAACATATCGCCGCGGCCCAGCAATCGTTCCGCGCCGGGTTGGTCAAGGATGACGCGGCTATCGGTGTTGGATGCCACGGCAAAAGCGATGCGGGCCGGGAAATTGGCTTTGATCAAACCGGTCACAACATCCACAGAGGGCCGTTGTGTGGCAAGGACCATGTGAATGCCAGTGGCGCGTGCCAGCTGTGCGAGCCGCGTGATCGTTTGCTCGGTTTCTCCCGGCGCGATCATCATCAGGTCCGCCAGTTCATCGATCACAATCACGAGCGCCGGCAGCTTTTTGCCGCCCTGCAATTTCATTTTGGCATTGTAATCATTGATATTGCGTGACCCGACCTGCGCAAACATGTGATAACGCTTGTCCATCTCACGCGTCATCCACTGCAGCGCGCCGATCACGCGGTCGATTTCAACGACGACCGGCGCAAGCAAATGTGGTATGCCGTTATAGCTGGTCAACTCCACGCGCTTCGGGTCGACTAGAATCAACCGCAGATCATCCGGTGTATTGTGCAATAGGAAACACGTCAGAATGGCGTTTACACAAACAGATTTACCGGAACCGGTCGTGCCCGCGATCAATAAATGCGGCATGTTTTCAATGGATGTAGTTATTGGGTTTCCCGTTACATCCTTGCCAAGCGCAAACTTCAACGGGTTCTTGTTTCGCTGAAATGGCTCGCTCTCAATGATGTCTCGCAATGCCACCAGAGTCATTTCATCGTTTGGGACTTCGATGCCGACGTAACTGTGCCCGGGCACCGGCGCCTGGATGCGGATGCGCGGCGCCGCGAGGGCCAGCGCCAGGTCATCAGCGAGGGAGGCGATTTTGTTGACGCGCACTTTCATTCGCCCGCCGCGGGTCTCGACGTAAAGCGGCTCTACACCAAATTGCGTGATCGTCGGCCCGCGATTGATCTCCACCACCTGCACCGGCGCGCCGAAGGAGGCCAGAGTCTCTTGAATCAACCGTGAACGCTGCTCCACGAACTCTTCATTGACTGAAGGAGCCAGGCCGGTATCCAGGATTTCTTTAACATCCGGCAGCTTCCAATGGATCACCGCCTCTGGTGATTTGACTGTCGTAACCGGGGCCACCGCGCTTGCCGGGATAACCGGTTCAGGTCGCTGCAACGGAGTGAAACCGTTGGACTCCACGGGTTCAGGCTCCGACGGCTTGATCGTTGGAATGAGTGGTTTGGCCAGCCATTCACGGGCCTTCAGGACCACCGGCCTTACCCAGCGAAACATGTCCTCGACTGAAATGTCAAAGATCATGATGAGAGTAATCATGAGCCAGGCCAGCAAGGCAACCATCGCCCCACCCGTGCCCAGACTGTTGAAAAGAATGATCTCGAAGAAACCCCCAATGTTGCCACCGCCGACTCCATCCAGCGCGGCTTGCTTTGCCATCTCGGGCGCTGCAACGATCGAATGCATAGCCGCCAACAGCCAAAAGAAAAACAGAATAATACCGGTCGCCCGTTCCACCGAAAGAGGTGGAAGTTTTTCGATGCGCCGCAGGATCAACCAGCCGCCCATCAGGATCATGCCAACCGGGAGGATGTAAATTCCCCAGCCAAAGGTCTGGGAGAGACCGCGCATCATGCTTCCAGTGATCGGGCTGCGCTGTGCGGAAAAAAGGATTAAGGCGATAATCAATCCCAACAAGGCCATGGCCGCGCCGACCACATCCAGCTTGCGCTCGGGGCTAAGAGATTCCCACCAGGTGGGCCGAGCAGGCGCCAATGGAGGAGGCGAAGCGGGCGCAGCTTTCCCTTTTTTGGGGACGGAAGTTTTTCCTCCATCCTTGCCTTTCACGGCGCCTTTCGGGGCGGGCGTTCCGCCTTTTCCCTTTGTGGAGGGAGTCGCAGCCTTCCCTTTCGGGTTGGTGTTTGACTTATTCGTCGCTGAAAAAGGAGTTTTCAGTGGCATGACAAAATGTAGTATAGCACAAATGGTCTGTTTTTCTTTTGCATGATAAGGTGCCAAGAATTAGAGCGAAAATAGCAATTTTCTCGATATTTATTTACAAAGTTAGGCAAGGAAGCCTAAACGGTAGGGTAAAATTGTCGGATATCGCATCAAGGAAAACACATTGTTTGAAATTATTTTTCTCGGAACATCGGCCTCTGCGCCTTCTGCAAAACGCGGGCTTTCAGCACAAATTGTCATTCATAACGAATATCGTTTTCTGGTGGATTGCGGCGAAGGCACGCAGCGGCAGATTTTACAATCGGGGCTGGGATTTAAAAATCTCACGCGCATTTTGCTGACTCACGGGCATCTCGATCACATCCTCGGGCTGGGCGGATTGATGTCCACCTTTTTGCGCTGGGAATCGATCGATGAACTGAATATCTTCGGCGGGCGGTCCACACTGGACCGCGTCCACGATCTGTTGTTTGGCGTCGTGTTGCGCGGCAACCAGCCGCCCATGCCGTTGCGCCTGCAAGAGATCAAACCCGGCATGTTTTTCGAAGTGGATGACTTTACTGTCACAGCCTTTTCCGTCTCCCATCGGGGACCAGACTGCCTGGGGTATGCCTTCGAAGTGAAGGCACGCCGTCGGTTCCTGCCGGAGAGGGCGAATGATCTCGGCGTCCCGTTCGGACCCGAACGCCGCGACCTGGTGGCCGGAAAAGAAATTATTCTAGCGGATGGAAGACGCGTCAAACCAGACGATGTGCTGGGTCCGCTTCAAAAGGGTGTGAAGCTCGTCGTTGTGGGCGATGCGGGCAAGACGGAGAATCTGGTGGAAGTCTGCCGGGATGCCGACGCGCTCGTGATCGAATCGACGTATCTCGATGAAGACGCCGAGATGGCAAGCGATTTCTCGCATCTCACGGCGCGTCAGGCAGCGGAGTTGGCGGTTAAAGCCGGGGTGAAGAAGTTGATTCTCACCCACATCTCACGCCGCTACCGCGAGAAGGATGTGCTGAGGGAGGCGCAAGCGATCTTTCCCAATTCGGCCGTGGCACGGGATTTTGATTCGTTTCAGATCAAGCGGGAAGAGTGATTTGCGAATCTGGTGGTGAGACCTGCGGTCGCGTTTTGGCGGGGTTGCAGCGCTATCACCCACACCAAAATAGAGATTCGTATCGGATTCTCAAAGGGACGCCTACAAAATGGCAGCGGGCATTAGGGAAAATCAGGATCGCTTCTGCCCGGGCTGCCTACTACTTTGCTTGGAGGATATAATTGGGTCGTAGTTAAGCAACAAGCACGCTGTATAAAGAAAGCTGGGCCGTACCATGCAAATATCCTTTTCACTTCCTGAAAGCCAATTTATAGCGGATTCGCCTGAAAAAGCGACACAAAAGATCCGTATGTTCGCCGCGCTCGGCCTCTACCACGCCGGCGAATTATCCATCGGCGCGGCCAGTGAACTGGCTGGCATGGATCGCTATGAATTTCTGGATTTCTGCAGGCGTGAAGGTATCACCCTGCATACGCAAACGCCAGAGGAGTTAGAAGCTGATCTTAAAAAATATGGTAAAGGGAAATAATGGATGCTCATTGTTGCAGATAGCTCCGCACTTATCGCTTTGGCAACTTGCGATGGATTGAATGTAATTTTACAAGTATATGACGACATCAAAGTGCCTGAAGGGGTCTATGCTGAAATCGTTGCACCAGAGAAACTGCAATCTGATGACTGGGAGCGTTCCTAGCCAATCGTGTTGTGAAAGTGGATACAACTCGTTGGGTCTTGGCTGCGGGCGGCCTGGGACGCGGTGAGATTGAAGCCATGGCTCTATACAAACAACTGACTGCGGATGCACTGCTGATTGATGATCATCGGGCGAGAGTAATCGCGGAACACAACCAGATCAATTGTATTGGTGTGCTGGGGCTCCTGCTCATTGCAAAACAAGAAGGAAAGATTGCAGAAATTTCTCCCCATATTCAAAAACTGCGTGATTCTTCCATTTATTATGGGGATACTTTGCTAGACCGTGTGCTGAAACTTGCCGGAGAATAAGAAATCTGTCTATTGGTACCTGGCCTTTCTCAGAATCAACAAGGTTTATCATGCCCCAATCTGAGACTGACGGTCGACCTACGGGTCGGCGAGGTGCTTCGCTAACACTTGCACCTGGCGTGATTTTTGAAATGCTTTTCTATATTTACTATTAAATCTGATATATCTCCTCGTCGAGCGGGGGCGTTCATGCTCGTCGAACACCGCAGTCGAGACGTAGAATTTTCCAGATTACGCAGCTTCGACTTCCACTTCGTCTGCCATTCGGTCGCTCAGTGTCCGCTCAGCGAAGAAACCTTTTGTTAGATTAATTTGTAAAACTTCAATAGCATTTCAAAAACCGGGAGTGCAGGTGAGGATCTCTGTAATAATCTCAAAGATTCTTCGCTTAGCGCAGAATGACATTCAATAAGATTAGATAATCAAATCGCATCGCTGGTCATGATGAACAGCGGCGTCATTTCGAAGCTTTCGAACTTGGGTCGCAGGCGGTCCTTATTGTAAAAGCGCTCCACGTTGACGTTCTTCTTCGTACTGGTGACGATATCCACGGGGATGTTGTCATACCGTCCGTTCTTGAGCACGACCAGCCGCCCATGGATATTTTTCAGAACCAGGTCAAGCGCCAGATTCCCGTACGCCATCGGCACAATCGAATCAATTGCGTCGGGGTCGCCGCACCGCACCAGATAGGCAAGTTTCTGGGTGACGGTATCCACGGAGCGTCCGTTGTTGTAATTGGCAGTCATGGTCTTCAAGCGTTCGGATATGAGATCGCCGATCCCGCCCAGTTTGGCATGGCCGAAGGCATCCGTCGATTTGTCTGCAAAGACCATCTCGCCACCTTCGAACATGGCGCCTTCCGAAACCAGTACCACCGAATAATGGCTGGGGTTGAGCTTCCGGTCGCTCATCAGCAATTCTGCCAGCCGCTCGATATTGAATTTGTATTCAGGAATCACGCAACGATGCGCCGCGCCTGCCATGGTCGGGAGCATGGCCGTAAAACCGGCATACCGCCCAAAGACCTCCAGCACCATCAGGCGCTCATGCGAGCCGGCCACCGTTCGCAGACCATTGGCCAGTTCGATAGTGCGCGTTACGCAAGTGCTGAAACCAATGCAATAATCCGTGCCAGGCACATCGTTATCCATGGTCTTGGGGATGGCCACCACCCTCACGCCTTCCTGATACATGCGGACGCCATAACTCAACGTGTCATCACCACCGATGGGGATCAGTGTATCAATGCCAAGGAAACTCAGGTTCTTCAGCATTTCCTCGGTGACATCGTTGACGTCCGCGGAATATTTCTCTTTCAAATGCGCCGGCATACGGTCCTGCTTCACTTTGGACGGGTTGGTGCGCGACGTATGCAGGAACGTACCACCCGTGCGCCCGGCTTTGTTGACAACCTCCTCGGTCAGGACCTGGTAATTATTACTGTTGTCCGCATCCTTTTCGCGAACCAGGTCAACCAGTCCGGCCCAGCCGCGCCGAATGCCAATCACCTGATATCCCTCCCGCAATGCGCGAATGGTGACTGCGCGAATCGCCGGGTTCAGTCCGGGGACGTCACCGCCGCCGGTCAATATACCAATGACACCTTTTTTTGTGCTCATATGCACTCTCCGATGAACTTCAAATTTTACAACTTGCCGGAAGCAATTTTACAACCATCCACGCGTTCCTGGGGAAGATACTTGGTGTCAGGTTCCACGTTCCAGGTTTCAGGTTCGATGTTCGATAGTCGACGGTCGGTAATCGGTATTCGATATTCGACTGCCGCTGCTCGGCGCGGCGTCCCCAAAATCGAGAGCGACTTTATTTGAAGGTAGAATTCGATAACTATAAGCTAATACGAGCCCTTGAAATACTTCGTCATTAAATCTGAAATATCTGCCGAGCTGTGCTCGCGCCAGACCCGGAAGAAATCGGCCCCGGTAGCCCGCCTTCCTTCGAACTGAGTGTAGTAATCTTTGAGGAAGGCAAAGAAGATCTCATCGCCCACACGCGTGCGCAGATCTTCCAAAAAGCGGACGCCGGTGAGATAGACCTTGTCCCAGTAGGGACGCTGACCACCGCCATCATAAATCGCGGTATCGACGAACCCCGGTTCCTGAAATTCAAAATAGCGATAATCCCACCACCACTTTAAGAGATCGGGATGAACCGTCTCGTAATAAATCCGTTCGCTATACGTGGCCAGCGCCTCATCCAGCCACGGCTCGATGGCCTGGTTGTTGCCTACGCTTTCGAACCACCACTGGTGCGCGGTCTCGTGTGCGGCAATGATCACCAGATAGTTTTTTGGGTCGCCGCGATACAGATTGAGGTAATCGCGGCTGATGAAGTAGAAGCCCGAAAACTCCATGCCGTCGTTGAAATCGCCCTGCACAGCCGTGATGGTCTTGTGGCGGTAGGGACCAAATTTTTCGTTAAATACCTGCAAGGCCTCCGCCGTTGTCTGCAGGAGGGCATTGCCTGACGACTCAAAAAAGGCGAAGTAATAACTATATACCATGACGTCGCCCACCTGCTGCGACGAGACCTTGTAATACAAACTCATGGACAGCGCAAACGTGCGCCCCGCCTCCAGCACAAACCGACGCGTGCCGCTCGTTCCTGATTCTGTTTCCGCGCCGGAAGACGCGATCAGCGGGACCGCTCCATCGGTAAATGTGATGAACACGTCGAAATCCGCCAGGTCATACATCAGATGTTCGCCATAATACCACGGGTTATATAAGACCCAACCCTGCCCTGGAATGTAAGGCACAACATATGGATACCAATCCACAAGATTGGTCTGCCTTTCAGAATATCCATAAATTTGCGGGCGCACATCCTCCGGGTTGCTATAGGCCTGCATCTCGGGCAAGACCAACTCATAACGAATATGAATGGAGAGCGTCCTGCCAGGCTGTAGAGGCTGGGGCAAAGGCACGTCCAGTTTCTGCCCGTCCAATACATAAGTTGTAATGGCCTGGTCACCGATGGAAAGCTCGTTTAGTTTGAAGCCGCCACTCCATAAATTGGGTTCTACCGCCAGGACAAGATTGTTCAGGGTCTCGCCTGTTGCATTGGGATAGGTGATGCTTTGATCGACCTTCGCAACCTTCGTTGTGAAGTTGAGCCGCAGATCAATCCTGTATTGAGGGCGTGCCAGGCTGGGCTGCGGTGTTGGGGAGATCGTTGCGGTGGCTGTCTCAGTCGGCGGTAAGGTCTCAGTGACTGACGGAAGTGTCGGCAGCGGAGCGACGATTTCTGTCGGAAGCGCTGGCGGCGATGTCGGTGAAGCGCATGCTGAACCAATGAGAGCAAAAAAAATGACGGCCGTGAGGACTTTGGATTTCAGGTATGAAGCCATGCAGTGGATTGTAATGGATTTGGGTTTTTCACTCAACAACCACAGGACCCCCATCTGTGACTTTCTCGAAGTGTAAAATTTTTTAAACGCGAATGTTCGAATGGCCGAATGACTCGAATAGATCTAAAGAAATTTGCGGAATTCGTTCATACGCGGTATTCGCGTTTCAGAAAGGTCCATGGTTTTCTGAAAGCCCAGAATTCTTAAACGCGAATGGCTCAAACGGGCGAATGATACGAATAAACCCTTAAGAAATTCGTTCAATTCGTTCAATTCGTTC
>OELG01000659.1_pt1 | contig 11753 bp, 13 predicted proteins | sample 1503541 | NCBI WGS metagenome assembly OELG01 (sample SAMEA104379617, study PRJEB20068) | metagenome | biome: 1000743; feature: 77; material: 1998 | place: USA | collected 2012 | depth 25 m | reverse complement strand
ACGATCAACACAGCGATCTCGCCCATTGCCATGCCTTTCAGAGGCCAGGTGTAGAACAGGAGGAAGAACGCGCCGAGCCCGAGCAGGATCCAACTGGTCGTGCTGAAGTTCGTATAAGAGATCAGGTACAGACCAAGCGCGAGCGCCAACAAAGCCGTGACTCCAAAGTACGTGAGATGCTGCCGTTTGGTCATCAGGCCGCTGGCAACCGGCTGTGCGCCATAAATGTTGCGATAATAGTTGTCTTTATCCACGCCGCGCACAAAATCCGTAAAGTCGTTGAAGATATTGTTGCTGGCGTGGGCCAGGATCAAGCCGAAGGTAAGCGCGATCCATGGCAGGAAACTGAACGCGCCGTCGCGCCAGGCAAATAGTCCCGCGAGGGCGGCAGAGATAAAGGTCATGACGAGGACAGCTGCGCGGGTGGAGATGAGCCATTTGGAAATCACATCGAGCTCATCCCACTCGGATTTTGAAACATCCGGGATCACATTGAGGGCCTTGCGCCACATTGCAAAATTCATCTCGAAACTCCTTGTCTCATTTTGGATAAATTATATCCACAAAGCCTCAAATAGTACTGGACGATTGTCAGAGGAAAACCAGAGATTTATCCTGATCTCGAGAAGCGCCAGGCTATGGCAAACTGCGCTCGAACGCGGAAAGGATACGATCCCATTTCGAATTCATTTCAGGATCGATGGTTTGAAATTCAGGATGGGCCTCGAACCAGGTCAGCGAGCGACGCAGACCTTGCGCCCAGTTCACTTCGCACAAAAAATCTGGCACGAAGCGTTTGATTTTGGAATTGTCGAACACCGCGCTATGGATTTTGTCTCCGAGGAATGACCCCAGTTGATCGGGATCATGTGCCACGATCAAATCACTGGAGATGTGAACCGCTTTCGGCTCCGCACCGAGGGCCTGATACACTTCGAGAAAGATTTGATCCCAACTGAGAACTTCGTCCGAAGTTATCTGGAAAGCTTCACCGATCGCCCGTTCATTCCCCAGCAAGCCCACCAGACCTTTGGCAAAATCCTCGTTCCAGGTGAGCACCCATAACGAGGTCCCATCGCCGGGCACAATAACTTTCTGCCCGCGCTTCATGCGATCGATGACCGTATACGGGTGGGACCAGCTCGCACCGATCAACGGAATCTGTGAAGGACCATATGTCAATGACGGGCGGATCATTGTGACTGGGAATCCATTCTTCTGATATTCGTGCATCAGGCGTTTTTCACAGGCGATCTTATCCTGGGAATATCTCCAAAAAGGATTCTCCAGCGGTGTTTCCTCGGTGATCACATAATGCCGGGGTGGTTTTTGATAGGCAGAAGCGGAAGAAATGAAAACGAACTGTTTTGTCTTGTCCAGAAACAATCGGATATCACGTTCAATGTCTTCGACGGTGTAGGCAATCCAGTCCACCACCACGTCAAAGTGTTGATCAGCCAGCAGCGACGCGAGATCCGTTTCCGCGGCGTGAACGTCGCCTTTGAGCAGGATCGCGCCATCGGCAAGCGGATGTTTCGTCGAAGCAGAGCGATTCAAAATAAAAAGTTCATGTCCACGTTTAACTGCCAGCTCAGAACATGCGGAGCTGATGAGACCGGTCCCGCCAACGAATAGTATTTTCATTATCCTTCTCCCATCTCAGGTATCGGTTTCACCGTTACGCGACTCGCCCAATAGTTTTCCAACCAGAATGTGATGAGCGCTAGCCAGACGATGCTGAAACCGATCAGACGGGAGCTGTCGAATTCTTCTTTATATACAAATACGCCGATCAGAAACTGGATCGTCGGGGCGAGATATTGCAGTACACCGATCATTGTGAGCGGAATCTGTTTGGCAGCCGATGCAAACATCAGCAGCGGAATGGTCGTGACCAGTCCCGCGCCGATCATCAACAAATCGGAGAGAAAGCCGGTGTGCAAGAACGCGCCGGCGCCCGTCCACTCTACAAAAACAAGATACACGACCGCGGGGATAAGCAGAATGCCGGTCTCCAGCGTCAGCCCATGGAGCGAAGAAAGTGGTGCAAGCTTTTTGACGAGCCCATAAAAACCAAATGTAAAAGCCAGCACCAATGCAATCCAGGGCAATTGACCAAATTGAATCGTCAGATAAGCAACGCCGATACACGCAATACCAACCGGCAGCCATTGTGCGGGGCGTAATCGTTCACGCAGGACGATCAACCCGAGCAGAACACTCAGCAACGGATTAATAAAGTAACCCAGGCTGGTCTCCACGATGTGCCCGGCATTGACGGCCCATACATAGGTCAGCCAATTGATTCCGATCAGGAGCGAAGCAATGAGGTAAATACCAATGGTCCGCCAATTGAAAGTGGCACGGAACACGCTCCATTGTCCGGTTATTAGAATCACGACAATCAAGAGGAGAGACGACCAGACGATGCGATGACCAATCAGCTCCAGCGCAGGCACATTGTGCAGAAGCTTCCAGTAAATTGGAAAGAATCCCCAGAGCACATACGCGCCAATACCAGATAAGATGCCTCTTTTCATTTATTCATTTTTCTCCTGCAACAGGGTTGTTAGAATTCGTCAATCGAACGGCGTCCGGCAAAACCTGCATCGACCTCATGCCAGAAGGCAATATCCCCTTCTCCGTGCTGCCAGCAGAGATACACTTCATGTCCTTCCCTCATGGCGGGAAAATCGAGCAAGCCGGTGTTGATATCCTTGATTACCGCCCCGGTATCCTGCACGTTATGGATCAATTCATCGAGTCGATCAAACGTCGGGACCAGCCGGCTCAAAGTGGGATTTCCGCCATTCCCCGCAGATTTTTCCATCACGCTCCATATCTCAGGCTGATGGACAAGAATTTGCTGCCGAATGGTCTGGATCTCCTCCATCCAGGGCCGGATGGCTTGCAAGGCATCATTGGCTTGTTCGAGGGTAAAGTATTTGGGCATAGCTGGCAGTATACCATTTTGACAAGCGCGCTGCACGGAGCCACGGCCAATACATGTCGATATGTAAGAATGATGCCCGCATATTTTTCAATGCAGGCATTATCCTTTTATTAGAACTCTTCCAAGAGACTTCGCTATTAACTACGGAGCCACCGAGTCACGGAGTCTTTCTTTATTTTGCTCTCTGCGCGAAGCGTCCGTGACTACGTGGCCCAAAAAGGAAATAATTCTCTTTCTCACTTACTTATGCAAGAGGTCTATTCTTTTGCTAATGCCGCGTAGCCTTTCTTCTTTGCGGCAGCAATAATTTGCGCTTCACTGACCTGGGTTTCGTCGTACTCTACGACCATCTGTTGTTTATGATAACTGGCGTTGACTTCTTTAATACCGTCCAGAATATCTTCAATGCTTTCAAGTTTCATTGAGCAGTTTGAACAGTGCATGTCGGGGACAGAAAATGTCTTTTTTAGCATGATTGCCTCTTATACTCTGGATTCCAGGCGACGCTCCCGCCGCCGCAGTCCGCGGCGGCGGGAGCGGTTACAAACTATTCAAAAATGATCATGCCCGTATACATGCCCATCGAACAGGTAAAGAACATACGTGTACCGGAGGGCTGGGCAGGGATGTCCACTTGCACCGTTCCGGTATCGGGCAGCAGTTGGTAGAAGCTTAAGGCCGGGATGACAAAGTCACGGGCGCAGGAGTACGTTTTATCGGTCACAAGACTTAGCTTTACCGGTGTATTCGCCTCGGCGCGTAAGGTGCGCGGGAAGTAGCCATCATTTTCAACGTTGAGGAGAAGACTGCCATCCGAGGCAAATTGGGAAGACGAACTTTGCGCAGCGACGCGATTCTGATCGGAAAGCAGGCTCCGGCTGAGATTTTGTAACGAGAGCGGCGAACCCATCAAATTGAGTCCGCCATCCAGGGTCACGAGTCCCAGAATCAAAACAGCGATTGCGACAAACCGCATGAAGAATTTTTCCATCCGGGTGCCAACTTCGGTAGTGAGGTAGGCAACGATGAAAAAGACGGGGCTCGTACCAAGCGTAAAGGCAAACATCATCGCGGCGCCAGTGACAGGACTGCCTGTGGCAAGCGCGGCTGCCATCATGGCCTGAGTAACACCGCATGGGATAAAGACTGTCAGCGCACCCAGGAAGAGTGGAGTGAACGTATCGGTGCCTTTGGCGGTGCGGCGGATGTAACGAGTAAGGAATTTCGGCGGTGTTATATTGAAGTAACGAAAGATGGGATGTACATTGAACATGCGGAGCGCGTTACCGATCATAAAAATGCCAATAGCTAGCATGAGGACCGCGCGCGTGAGCGGGCTTAGTGTGAGGAAAGAACCTGCCCAGCCGAGCAGAACGCCCAACAAAGTATATGCGACTAGCTTGGCAAGCAGAAACAACAGGATTGGGAGAGCGGTGTTCGTTCGTTTCTTAGGCTGTTGCCTCTTCACGTGTTTTTTAGGTTGGATCGGCTGCTCCAGATAGTCCTGCTCTATTTGACGCGCCAGCGAACTCGCCAGCAAGCCACCCTGTACTGCCAGGCAACTCAAACCACCTGTGGTCAAACCCGTGATGAAGGCGACCATAATACGCCCGGAGAATCCTGAGCTCGCGCTGATAGCCAATCCCTGCTCGCCTTGATTTTGCAAAGCAAGCATAACAACCGCCATCGTAATAAAACCAATACCAAGCGCTACGAGAATAACGGGATCAATTCCAGGTCGTTGTTTTCCAGACATAAGGTCTCATTTGAATTCTGGTCACATTATAGAAATTCCTGTCATTTTTCATCAGTGACATTGAACACCCACAGATTATGTAATATGACCTTGTTTATCCCAATAAAGAAGCCAGGGTGAGATTTCGCCCTGGCTTCTTTATTCATATTTTTGCATTTCTCAATCGCAAACTGTTTGTCACAACAAATACACTGCTAAAGGCCATGGCCAACGCGGCCAGCATCGGCACGAGATATCCGAGTGCCGCGGCGGGAATCAAGACGACATTGTAAAAGAAAGCCCAGAACAGGTTCTGCCTGATGGTGCCTAATGTCTGGCGCGAAAGCTTAATCGCCCGCGCCACGCCGCGCAGGTCGCCGCTCATCAACGTGACGGGCGCGGCGGCAATAGCCACGTCCGTGCCCGTGCCGATTGCAATGCCCACATCTGATTGGGCCAACGCGGGCGCATCGTTGACGCCATCACCGACCATGGCAACGATATTCGATATTCGAGAATCGAGATTTGTTGACTGGAGCTTTTGGACTTCGGAAGATTTGCCTTCTGGCAACACTTCGCCCAACACCTTGTCAATACCAACTTGTTTCGCAATCGCTTCGGCTGTCTTTTGATTATCGCCGGTCATCATCACCACCTTCAGGCCCATGCGATGCAGTTCGTCAATGGCTTCCTTTGAGCCATCTTTCAACGTATCGGCGACCGCGATCACACCTTGCACTTTTCCATCGACAGCCACCAGCATGGCAGTCTTGGCTTCTGATTGCAAACGCGATACTTCGGATTCAAGTCCATTCATGGAAAAATGATTCGCATTCATCATGCGGACATTGCCTACGGCAACGCTTCTGCCCTCGACTTCAGCCTGCACGCCATGCCCGGCCTCTGCTCTAAACCCGGCCGGATCCACCAACTGCAAACCGCGCGTGGTAGCTTCGGCCCAAATGGCCTCTCCCAGCGGATGTTCACTCCCCTTCTCCACACTTGCCGCGAGACGAAGTAAATCGTCATTCGTAATTCGTGTTTCGTCATTCGTAACAATATCTGTGACAGCAGGTTGTCCTTTCGTGATCGTTCCCGTTTTATCGAGTACAACGATGTTGACTTTTCCGGCGCGTTCCAGCGCTTCACTGTTTTTGAAGAGCACACCCTGCTCAGCGCCTTTGCCGGTTCCGACCATCACGGCGGTTGGTGTGGCAAGGCCCATCGCACAGGGACAGGCGATAACGAGCACGGCGATCATGTTTATAAGGGCGGTAGTAAATGGAGAATCGGCGAATTGGTAGTTGGTAACCTGTGGAACGACGAAGTACCAGATGGTGAAAGTAACAAGCGCGATGGCAATCACGATTGGCACAAACACTGCCGATACCTGGTCGGCCAGTTTTTGAATCGGCGCCTTGCTGCCTTGCGCATCCTCCACCAGCTTGATGATCTGCGCCAGGGCAGTCTCTTTACCAACTTTGGTGGCTTCAAATTTCAACAGACCAAGCTTATTCAACGTCGCGCCGATAACTGCTTCACCCGGTTTCTTCTCCACCGGCAAAGACTCACCGGTGAGCATCGATTCGTCCACAGCGCTGCGGCCCTCGACGACCATACCATCCACCGGAATCTTTTCGCCAGGGCGCACGAGGACCATGTCACCGACGCGCACGTCGTCGATCGATACCTCAGCCTCCTCCCCGTCACGAATGACGCGGGCGGTTTTAGCACGCAGTCCCATCAGTTTTTTGATCGCTTCGGAGGTGCGTCCCTTGGCGCGGGCTTCCAGCAATTTTCCGAGCTTGATCAGCGTGATGATGACCGCCGCCGTCTCAAAATAGACGTGACCATGCAGCCAGCCCAATGCAACCGGGATGGAGTAAAAATACGCGGCAGAGGCACCCATCGCGATCAACACATCCATATTTGCAGACATGTTGCGCAAGGCTTTGAACGCGCCCACGTAATATTGCCAACCCACATAGAATTGAACAGGCGTCGCGACTGCCCACATGGCATACAGCACCCATTGAGAATGCGCCCACATCCCCACGAGCTCAAAATCGCGGAGCATCGAAAAAACGAATAGAGGCACGGTAAAGATCAGGCCAATGATGAGCAGGCGGCGCTGCTCATTGATTTCATGCTCGCGGGCCTGTGCTTCCGCGTCTTCCGCTTCGCCACCCAGTTCCAGTGCCTCAAACCCGGCCGAGGCAACCGCGCGCCTCAGCTCTACCTGCGTAATGACCGTGGGCACATATTGGACGCGCGCCTTTTCAGCGGCGTAGTTTACCTGTGCAGCAAGCACACCTTCGAGTTTCAGCAGCGACTTTTCCAGCCGCCGCGCATCGTTATCATCTGACAAACGCTTGATGATGAGTTCCGCGTCTCCTGTGGCCACGCCGTAACCCGCTCGCTCAACGCGTGCGATCATTTCAGGCAGTCCCAGTTTGGAGGCATCAAAATCGACAATGGCGCGTTCAGACGACAGATTGACGACAGCCGTTTGCACGCCATCCAGCTTTTTGAGGTTGCGTTCCACGGTAGCAACACAGTTGGCACACGTCATGCCTGTAATAGGTAAGGTCATTTGTTTCGTAGCAGCCATTTCACATCCTTCAATACGTCATACTTGTCGCGTTACCGACGACTTGCGTTTATAGTGTTATCAGTCCTTCAATCGGATAATCAATCTCGGCCAGCAAAGCCTTGATTTTCGTTTCGTCAGCGGGCGCATCAAAGTCGATGACAACTTTCTTGGTCGCCTGGTCTGCCTTCACAGATTGCACGCCCTGCAGCTCGCCCACTTCCATTTCGATGGTGTGAGTGCAGTGATCACAATGAATGGCAGGAACGGTATAGGTTACAGTAGTCATGAGTTTTTCTCCTTGAATTGATTTTAGTTATTTCCGGGCAACGACAACCAACTCACCCGACATACCGGCATCCTTATGTCCCGGCGCTGAGCAATAAAACGTATAAGTTCCCGGCTCTGAGACAGTAAATTCGATCACACTGGTATCGCCGGGCTGGGCGGAAATGTGCAGGTCAACATTCAATCCCTCATCAAGGGCATGATGCGCTTCGGAGCCACTATCCTTCCTCACGATCGACTCGACATCGATTTTCTCGATCACAAAATCATGTTCAACAACCGACGAATTCTTGAGGGTTAAAGTCACCGGCTCACCTGCCGGCACAGTGACTGACGCGGGGGTATAGGAAAAATCTGCAGCATCCAATGTGATCGCGGTTGAGGGTTGCGATGTCCCGCTGCAGGCGGTCAACAACAGCGCAAAAGCAATGACGTACAACAATTTTCTCAGCATAGAATGGGTTCCTTTTTGAAGCAACTAAACCTTTGCAGACATCTCAAAAACTTCGGTAATTTCCTTCAACACTCTTGCGCGTTCCTTCGGGTTATCACCCTGAATGGCATCGATCACACACGAATTCAAATGGTTTTCCAGAATCCTTGTGCTGACCTTGTTCAACGCCGCATCAATCGCCTGGATCTGGCGGATGACATCGATACAATACGCGTCCTCCTCCACCATACGAATGACTCCACGCAAGTGCCCTTCTATGGTTTTCAAACGCCGAAGTGTATTTTCATTTTCCATGGTTACCTCCAAGCCAGAGATGCTGCAGGCCAACTTCTTCTTACCCCCCCCCAGGGGGTGGGGTACTTCCAATCATAATTTTTCTCTCGCCCTCCGTCAACCCTAAATTGTCATGAATTCGAAGGAAAGTTGTCATATTTGTTTTAATTTCGCTGCCGGGTAGTAGAATACGTTCATGGCCCTAAACCCATTGGACCTTCGCCAGGTCAGTGTTTTTCAACACGCCACCGACAATGACTTAAAATTGATTGTGCAACGCGGGGTTGAACGTTCCATTGAAGAAGATGAATTCTTCTTTTTCCAGGGCGATCCCGCGACCTATCTTTACGTACTCCTCTCCGGCCGCGCAAAACTCCTGCAAATAAACTCGACCGGGCAGCAGGTCAACCTCCGTACGATCTCAGAGTGGCAAATGTTCGGCGCGCTGGGCGCCGTTCGGGAAGACGCTACTTACCCCGCCAGCGCACAAGCTTTGGAGCCCAGTACGGCCCTTGCGATTAAGAGCGAACATCTGCATGAATTGATGCAGACCCGCCCCTATCTTTCCTTTGGTTTGATGAAGCTTATGACGGGCTACATCCAGGAAATGCAGGAACGCTATCGGGAGCTGGCCACCGAAAAAGTCGAACGTCGCATCGCACGCACCCTGCTGCGGCTGACCGCGCAAATGGGAGTCAAGGCGCCTGACGGAAGCATTGAACTCACGTTCACCCGTCAAGATCTGGCGGAGATGTCTGGCACCACCCTGTTCACGGCCAGCCGGGTATTGTCAGAGTGGGAAAAGCGCGGGTTGATCGAATCCGGCCGCGAGCGAGTCGTGATCCGAAAGCCTCACGGGCTGGTCCAAGTTGCCGAAGAGTCCGGCGAATAATCCAAATCCAATTCAAACTTAATCGAAGAGGCAGGCGACGAGCTTGCTTTTTTGTCTGCCTTATTTGCGCTAGCGCAAAGAGGGATTTATCCATGTGGGGTATTTTTGAGGTTAATGGACACAAATGAATTTCTCTATGATCGCGTAACGGTTGAAGAGGTGTTACAGAAATGGCCCGAAACCTGGGAAGTGTTCAAAAGCAGGAAGACCCATTGTATGGGATGTTTCCTGCAGCGATTTTGTTCACTCAAGGAAGTGGCGGAGGCATATCAACTCCCTCTAGGAGACCTGATCGGAGAATTGGAGAAATACGTCAATCAATCCAAAAATCTCAAAGGAGTTTCTCATGAAAATTGCGTATAAAGTTCTAAGTTTATTTTTGGTACTGGTCACTCTTGCGGCAGGATGCAACAGTGCCGGAAAAGAAAAATTGGCAAGTAATGTCGTTGAATATACATTGACGACTAGTATGGCCGACGGACAAATGGTCTATAAGGGCGTTGGTGGAGGCATCGATGGGGTTAAGAATCCCACGCTGAGTGCTTATGTGGGCGATCTGGTGAGAATCACACTCACCAGTGGTGAGGGAGTGGAGCATAACATATCCTTCCCGGATTTCAACAGCACTTCGGCAAATGTTGTCGGCAAAGGCTCGAGTACCACAATTGAGTTCACGGTCGATAAAGGAGGCAATTTCTCATATTTTTGCACGATCCCCGGACACCGACAGGCCGGCATGGAAGGCAAATTTGAAGTAGCCGGCCAGGCTGTAGCTTCAGCTCCTACTTCTGAGGCCCAGGGAAGTTATACCGGCGCAACCGGACCGATTGTCGTCAATGGCGCTTCTGTCACCGGAGCCGATATTGTACGTGACCCCACAGAAATCCCTGCCCCACTGCCCCGGCGTGAGCCACAGACTGTGCGCATCGATCTGGAAGCCGTGGAAATTGAGGGCCAGCTGGCAGATGGCACCACGTACACCTACTGGACGTTTAATGGCAAAGTGCCCGGCCCGTTCTTCCGCGTGCGCGTGGGCGACACAATCGAAGTCCATATGAAGAATCTGACGAACAGCACAATGCCCCATTCTGTTGACTTCCACGCGGTCACCGGACCCGGTGGCGGCGCGACCATGACCCAGACACCTCCCGGAGAAGAAACCACCTTCACAGCAAAGGCACTGAATCCCGGTTTATATGTTTATCACTGTGCCACGCCGATGGTGGCTCAGCATATTGCGAACGGTATGTATGGCATGATCCTGGTCGAGCCTGAGGAAGGATTACCTCCGGTAGACCGCGAATTTTACGTGATGCAAGGTGAGGTCTACACCACGGAGGCATTCGGCTCCACGGGTCATCTTTCGGAGAATGTTCAGGCTTTACTGAACGAAGATCCTGAATATCTTGTGTTCAACGGCGCAGTCGGCGCACTGACCGAGCAAAAGCCTTTGAAAGCGAATGTCGGCGAGACCGTCCGCATATTCTTCGGCGTTGGCGGACCGAACTTCACTTCATCCTTCCATGTGATCGGTGAGATCTTTGACCGGGTCTATGATCAGGCCTCTCTCACATCCCCGGCGCTGACCAACGTACAGACGACCACTGTCCCACCCGGCGGAGCCACCATGGTTGAATTTGGGCTGCAGGTTCCGGGCAGATACATTCTCGTGGATCATGCACTCGCCCGATTGCAACGCGGACTGGCCGGTTTCCTGCTTGTGGAAGGCCCCGAAAATCCTGAGATCTACAATGGCACTCCCATGCCCGGAAGTGGACATTAGTAAACATAACGATCGAAAATGCCGGCGGAGGTTCCGCCGGCATTTTTTTATCGGTAAAGTTTTTGAAATACGTCTTGCGCCCAGTTCATGAGCGCTTGCTCGTCCGATTTAGTCGGTGACCCTTTTCCGACTCCGTAAAACTCCAGTTTGACTGTCATCGCGTCGGAAACTCCCTTGGGATCAGATGCATCCAGATTCACGTGCCCAAGTTTCTTGACCCACCCGTCAAATTGCCGCCGCTCCTCTTTCGAGAGCAGGCTGGCAAATGTTCCCATCGTTCCATTCGGCTGGGACTTGCATTGATTTCCATAGATCTCGCCTGAAAGAAAGAGGGTCATGCTGTCACAAAAACCAGCGATGCCGCCTTCACGGCTCCAGGTCAAGGCCAGGGTCGCAGGCTGCACCAACGCGCCATCCGCGCTGAGATGATATTCATATTGACTTCCGGCCGCCTCCAAGACAATGATCTTTCCAGGCGTCACGACTTCTGCGCACACCACGTCCTTCATGGCTACACCCAGGCATGAATCGGAAAACTCAACGTCCGCAGTGCTGACAACGGTAATTACGCTTTCCTCGAGCCCAAGATTGGAGGCCAGTTGTTTGATCAGCATTTCTTCCAGATTACCACTATTCGCAGCACCTGGCACCATGACCACTGAACTGCCATCCTCATCTGTATGAACCTCAAACTGCTTCCCAGCCGCATCCAGAACGATCTTGAACCCTGGCACCACGGCCTGGGTACACATCACACCGATTCTTTGAACACCGAGACAACCATC
>OELG01000940.1_pt1 | contig 11851 bp, 11 predicted proteins | sample 1503541 | NCBI WGS metagenome assembly OELG01 (sample SAMEA104379617, study PRJEB20068) | metagenome | biome: 1000743; feature: 77; material: 1998 | place: USA | collected 2012 | depth 25 m | reverse complement strand
CACGAACAAGTTGTATTCCAAAGGGAGTCGCCTCCATCCCATAACGAGCAGAATGAGGAAAATACTGGTGGCTGCCCAGTTCAAGAAATCAATATAGGTAAATTTCCCCGAAAGCAACGTGCGCACGGCGTATAAATACCCCTCCCAGGGCGGCACAAAACTCCAGTGCCATATCGGTTCCCATGTCGATGCGGTGGATGGGATGATATTGGTTGCGTATCTGGCGCGGAAGTAAAAGTAGAACAAGGCTCCGAACCCAGGAATGGATGTTCCGACCCAATGTTGAAATGTACGAAGGAAATTTGGCCGCCGCCACATACCATATAGCATGGAAGCTAAAAGCGCCAACCCTTGAACGCGAGTGAGGATCGCACAAAAAATCCACAGCCCAGCCCAGTGCCATGCACCTACTTTCGTGTACCGAAGAGAGAGTAAGACAAAGACCAAAAATAGAGTCTCAGTGTAGGCGCTAAAAAAGAAAAAAGCTGTGGGGAACAAAAGGATAAAGGCGACGGCCCGCTTCGCGACAATTTTATCTCCCAGCTCAGCGAACGCATCATACAATAATTTCAGAGCATATAAGAGTGCAGCATGCGAAATCAGAAGTCCCGCCAGGAAGGCGTTGCCTGTCAGTGGCATCAACAGGCGGATGAGCAGCGGGTATAAAGGCGGAAAGGCGTGATCGCCCGGGATGCTTCCGTAGTTGTACTCCGCGATCGACGTATACCAGTTTGCATCGAATCGCTGCCATAGGGCCAGCCAGGCGACCGGATATGGTTTGGTTGAAAAGTACGAGAACATATCCTCAGGTGATCTGACTGAGGTTAGCTTATGCCGTTCAAAAAATCCTGTTTCTGCTGTCCCGGAGTCAATATTCCAGACACTTCCAGTTTGCAAGTCAGTAACGGAATTCTCGCCAGCGGAACGGAAGGATAGCTGGTTGCCGTCTATATTGCGGAGATAGGTATGGTATTGATTTGTATGAAGATCGAGAAACAGGACCGCGGGCTGCTCGTCTACTTCAACATAATGAACTGCAACTGGCTGGATCAGTAGGATGATGCCCGACCATACGGCATAAAAAGTTCTTGCAGTTATAAAAGCAGTAATGGCAAATCTCCAGGATTCGTCCAATTTTTCCCACTTGAGCCTTAGGCGCGATGTAAAACGCATCTCTGCATTTTAAGCCAAAAAGCGACACCTTTCGATGTCGCTTTTGTAAGCCAATACTTTTATTCGCCCAGATAATCGCGCAGTTTACGGCGGATTGACGGGTGGCGCAGCCGGCTCAGCGCCTGCGCCTCGATCTGCCGTACACGTTCGCGGGTGACGCCCATTTTGCGGCCCACTTCTTCAAGCGTGTAAGCCTGGCCATCGAGGAGCCCATAGCGTAGTTGCAAAATACGCACCTCGCGCGGAGGCAGCCCATTCAATACCTCGCCCAGATGTTCTTTGAGCAGGTTGTAGGTAGCCGTGTCATCCGGTGGGGGAGCCTCATCGTCTTCGATGAAATCACCGAGCACCGAATCCTCTTCGTCGTCGGTTGGCGTTTCCAGCGAAAGCGGCCGGCGCGCCACCTGGATCATGTTCTCGACTTTCTTCGGCGGTACGTCAAGAGCCTCTGCCAGTTCTTCCACGCTCGGTTCGCGGCCCAGGCGTTGGGTGAGCTGGTGTTGGACGCGCAGGAGTTTGTTGATCTGATCGCCCATGTGCACCGGCACACGGATCGTGCGGCCCTGATCGGCAATCGCACGAGTCACTGCCTGACGGATCCACCACGTGGCATACGTGGAGAATTTGTGTCCGCGGCGGTAATCAAACTTTTTCGTCGCGCGGATGAGGCCGATGTTTCCCTCCTGAATCAGATCCAGGAATGGGACGCCGCGTCCCATGTATTTCTTGGCAACCGAAATCACCAAACGGGAGTTGGCAGTGATCAGATGTTCACGGCCTGCCCAACCGTCCTCGATCAGCTTACGCAGCTCGACGCGGCGGCGCGGGCTGGCATTGCCCTTGGCGAGCTCCTCGCGCGCCATGCGACCGCGTTCGATACGCTGGGCCAGTTCCACTTCTTCGGTGGCGGTTAAGAGCGGTACGCGGCTGACCTCCTTGAGATATAAACCAATCGTGTCATCGGTATCGATATTAGCCAGGTAATCATCGAGTGCAAGGTCGACTTCAGGCTCGGCTTCTGTAGCCTCCACTGCTACCAGTTCATCCTCCGTAGGTTCGGCAGTGGCGTTATCTTCCACAAAGGGGATACCCGCGCTCAAAAGAGCCGAAAAGGCTTCTTCGAGCTGCTCAACATCCTGTTCGGCTTCCGGGAAGAAGTGCAGAATATCATCCAGCGTGATATATCCCTTTTGCCGGCCCATTTCAATCAGCCGCGCAATCGCAGGGAACTCTTCTTCTTCGTCCACCATCAAAATTTTATCTACATCCATTCGTTATGTATCTACCTTCTTTTAGTAAAAGAATACACTTTTTTAAGGAAAAATTCAATACTTTTTTCGTTGTAAATATAGACGTATGACGATTCGAAATGTTACGGCGTAGGCGTAGCCGTTTCACCGGTCGGCGTGACAGGCTCGGGCGTGGAGGAGGGAAGCGGGGTCTCTGTCTCCGTAGGAGGAACAGGGCTGGGCGTCAGGGTCTCTGCGTAGGGTGGATTGGTCAAAAGGCCGATCAATGCGTCTATTCCACTCCGGTCGACAATGACGATTTCACCGTCCTTAAGCGCATAGTAACCACTTTCCGTGGGAGTAAGAACACCAATTTGTGCGATTCGTTCCACTCCACCGGGAAATTCGATGGTAATTTTGTACTGCGGGACGTCCAGGCCAACGTCCTTCGGCTCAATGTTCGGAACGGAAATCGTAATGCTGATGGTTGTGACCTGGCTGGCTGCCGCTTCGGCCGACCCCTGGTCTGCGGCCCCTTTGAAGGGCCGATTCACGGTCCAGGCGTTTTCGTCATCGCGAATGAGCTCAACAACTTCTCCGGTATGTGCCTGCAACCGAATGCTGTTGGGTGATCCGTTTTCCGCCGGGAATAGATAACTCGTTTCAGTCTCCGGTTCCAACGTCACAGCGAGGTCTGCAATGTCTGCTGAATCTGATGTATCTGTTGCCTGCTGACGATTCTTAAGATAGTAGTAGGCGCCTGCCATCACGATCAAGAGCAATACCAAAACAACCGTGGATCGTCGCATCTTCTATCCTTGTCGTCTGCGGGCCAGCCAGGACCAAACACCCAATGCAATCCACAATCCCGGCAGGAAACAGATCGAACCCAATATAACCATCGCCGATTGGACCTGTGGAGGCGCAACAAAACTGCGCTCGGTTGTCTGGCGCGGCGTGAACTGAATGAGATCTTCTTGCTGGGAAGCCCAATCGATCGTATTGATGAAGAAGTTTCCGTTACCATAGGCGCTGTAGTAATCACCGGTTGCAAACAGTGAGTTTCCCATTACCACCACCCGGCCATTGGTCGTCGAATTTTCTCCGGCGACGGCCATGTTCAGGGGGCCCAGCAAATCCACACCTTCATCATACCGCACACCCTGGTCAGCTGAAGCAGTGTAATCTTTTTCGCCCCACGTATAGTTGGAATTGGACACCGGTGGGGAAGTTTGAATCAGAGGTGACTGTGTCACCCCTTCTGGCTGACTGGATAAAGTGATGCTGCGTGCCTTATCCATGATAATGATTAGATTTTGGTTGATATCCTGGGTGATAGGATGCTGACCGATCACCCCGGATGTCGCATAAAGTATATTGCCAAAAGGATTAACAGTATCAATGATCAGGTCATCGTCGAGGGTAATGCCCCAATCCGTGGCGAGATAATCGGCCAGCGGATCGGATTCGTCGCCGAACTGCGTAAATGGAAGTGGATCTTGCAGGACAACCAGCGAGCCACCCTTATCCACATAAGTCTTGAGAAGTTCAACCTCATTTGCCGCGAGCGGTTTCTGGGGTCCACCAATGATGATGCATAATGCGTCATCCGGAATTTTTCCTGTTGTGATCAGGTTAAGGGTGGTGACGGTGTAGTTTTTATTTTCGAGCGTTTGTTTCGCGCTGGAAAAATCGTTCGTGCCCTGATCGATCCCGGTTTCGCCGTGGCCGGTGAGGAAGTATACGGCCCGGGCGTTGGGGTTGGTCAAACGGATAAAAGCTTTGAAGATCTCGCTCTCCTCTGCATATGCGGCAATCTCCTTACGGTCGCCCATTTTTAGCAGAATTTTTCCATTGCCGGTGATGCCTTCCTGCTGAGCCAGTATGGGATTCGTATCCGGGTTTTCAAAACTATAACTGAATTTGCCGTTACTATTGGCTTTGATATTGCCCAATAACTTATCAGCCGATTCGGTATCGGAGTCGCTGGAATAGAAAGCAGTGGCAGTGACATTCTGAGGCAGTCCTTTGAGCGCTGTCAGGAACTCATCCGTGAGGGTGTTTTGCTGATCCTCCGTCAGGTCTGCAATGGTCTTTGGGTTTTGATAAGCAATGATACTCGCGAAGATCAGGATGCCAAGAAACGCAATCGACATCACGAACAGATTGCTGCCATAGCGCGTCTGGCGACGGGTGAGGAAGCGCGTAACTCGATCAGGCTCCAGGATGGTATAGACGGCCAGACCCAGAATAATGACGCCAACACTGATCAGGAGCCAGCGATTAATACCATCTGAGTTTTCAACTTGATATAGCTCCAGAGCTATCAGGCCCTTAAGTGCGCCAAAAATTAGCGATGCAATACATGCCAGCCCGGAAACGATCAGGGCGATGAAAGTATATCTTCGCCAGGTGGGCTGTGAAATCTTCTGGCGGTTCATCAGTTCCATCTCCGGGCTTCAACGGCCACGATGCCAGTAAATAAGCCGACCGAAATCAGGCTGAAAAAATAGATAATGTCGGACAAGCTTATTTTGCCGGCATTGAAGGCATCATCAAAGTGCGTGCTCATCACGAGATATCTAAAAAACTCTCCACCGGCAGGGACGAGGTTGGCTGGAATCCCAATCAGAAAAAACAAACCCAGAAAGGTGATCAATGCCACAAAGAAGGCTGCGAATTGATTGCTAAATACCGCCGAGATCCCCACGCCCAAAGCCAGAAAAGATGCCGCAACCAGCGTCAGGCCCAGGTAGGAAGAGATGGCAAGTTTCCAGTCGATGCTGGGTGTTACATATCTATTTAGTACGATAGGATAGAGGAATGAAAAGACCATAATGGTCAGGATGAACAGCAAGCTACCCAGCCATTTGCCAATGACCAGCTCAAAGTCGCGAATCGGTGCAGTCAAAAGCAGTTCAATGGTACCCGTCCGGGTTTCATCGGCCAACAAACGCATGGTCAGCGCAGGCGCGCCGAGCATGAGCAGGAACGCAAACCACCAATTAACAATGGTGACGTCCGGGACTGAGCCTCCATAGCCCATGAGGGCAGATTGCGCCGCACTGCGAACCACGGCGACAAAGATCAGGCCGAGGATAAACAGGATGACGAATGCCACAATATAGGCGAGGGGCGTAATAAAATAGTGATCGTACTCTTTCTTTGCAATTGTCCAAATATTTCTCATTCTGCCCTCCTTATGATTTCTTATCTGAAGAATTCTCCTGTGTGAGTTCGAGGAAGATTTCCTCCAAACTCATTCCCACAGGACGCATTTCGATCAATTCATAACCCGCCTGAATGACCGCTTTCGCGACCTGAGGGCGTATATCCTGACCGGATGAAAACTCGAATTCCACCGTATCTGAGTCTTTCACTTCGATGGCACGCGTCCCCTTTACCTTTTTGACTGTCGCGTCCAGTCCATCAGAGTCGCCGCGAACGCGCAGAACAACACGTTGGGAACCTACAAGACGCGACTGCAGGTTTTCGGGTGTATCCTCGGCGACGATGCTGCCCTTGTTGATGATCAGCACACGGTCGCAGATTTGTTGCGCTTCGGAAAGAATGTGCGTTGAAAGCAGAACGGTTCTATCTTTCCCGATTTCCCTGATGACGTGGCGAATTTCTACAACTTGAGCCGGGTCAAGTCCGATGGTGGGCTCATCCAAAATCAACACTTCGGGACGATGGATCAGCGCCTGAGCCAGGCCCACGCGTTGGCGCATGCCCTTCGAGAAATTGGCGATGTAACTGTTCGCTCGATCTGATAGGTTGACCTGTTCCAGGGTGTCCTGCGCGCGTTGCTCCGCGTTTGGAATGTGCCGTAGTTCAGCCATAAACTTCAGGTATTCCAGAGCGGTCATATCCATATAAAGTGGAACCGTTTCTGGAAGGTATCCCACCCGTTTGCGGACCTCCAGTGACTCTTCTACAACATCATAGCCGGCCACGGTGGCGGAACCGTCTGTGGGTGGCATATATCCGGTGAGGATACGCATGGTCGTAGTTTTGCCTGCGCCGTTGGGCCCCAGGAATCCGACGATTTCTCCCTGGTTCGCATCGAAGCTGATGCTGTGCAGGGCGCGGCGCGCGCCGTAGTCTTTGATGAGACCATTGACTTGAATCATCTGTGCTCCTAAAAAATGAGATGGTGTGCTGACAAACAAAAGGCACGCCTCGCCGGTTGGGCTTGCCGTGCCAATAAAAATCTAGGCCGAAAATACTATACAGAAAACCAAAATCAAAGTCAAGTGGGCTGTAATGTTCTAATCAAACGCTAATTTTCAACGTAAAAAGAAATACCAGACGCCTGCCGCCGCGGCGGCCAGGCACAATACCACAAGAGCAATACCGGCCAGAGCGAGCATCCAGCCGCCGGAGGATTCTGGTTCTATCGTCGAGTTGACAGGGACCGGCTTGGGTGATGAAACGGGACGCGAGGTCGGAGTCCCAATGCCGATCGGCGCGTTGTTCGATGCGTTATTCATCGTCTCTGCCGGGAGGTTGAACATGCCCTCCACAAAATCAGGGATGCCATTGCGATTCTTGTCCAGAGCGCTCATCGCCTGCTCATACTGAGCGCGGATCTCCGGCGGCAGCTGATCGAGGCCATCGTACATCTGACCGTTCACCAGAATCTTGCTCGAACTCAACACCTGAGGCCTGGAACCTTTAAGTTTAGCCAGCCCTTCCAAAGCATCCGGGACGCCATCCTTGTTCTTATCTTCAAAGAGATTCGCACCCTCCAAGAAATCGGGCATGCCGTTTTGATCTTTATCCAAGTTCCGCATGGCTTCTTCATATTTCGCGCGGATATCTGGCGGCATTTCGTCCAGGCTTTTATACGTCTTGCCATCGATCACAATAAATTTCTGTTTCATCTGCGCCTCCAGTCATGGGTGGATTCTTCCATTGGCTGATTTTATCATTTGCTGTACACTTGCCAAATGGAGATGCCATGACAAAATCACTTTATCATACCGATGCGTATTTGCAGGAATTCGATGCAACGGTAACGGCTGTAGCATCGGACGACCGCGCGGTCGTTTTAGACCAGACGGCGTTTTATCCCGGCGGAGGTGGACAGCCCCGTGACTTTGGATCGTTAAGGATCGACGGCGTGACGTATGAAGTAAACAAGGTCAAGAAACAGGGTGACGACATCCTGCATTTCCTCGGTGGCGATTCGTCTTTGCCTTTCCCGGGCTCCGCTGCAGATGGGACCCTGGACTGGGCGCGGCGATACAAGCTGATGCGCACCCATACCGCGTTACACGTTCTGTGCGGTACTGTTTTCCGAGATTACGGAGCGCTGGTCACGGGCGGCGAAATGGAGCCGCTCAAGGGCCGGCTGGACTTCGAGTTCGAGACGATGCGCGGTGAAATGGTGCGGGAGATCGAGAAGGCGATCAACACGGAAGTGCAGGCGGGCCGCGAAATTCGAGTGAACATATTGCCGCGGGAAGAGGCCTTCCAAATCCCGGATTTGATTCGCACCAAGATCAATCTTTTGCCCGCCGGCATCACCCATGTTCGAACTGTAGAAATTGTGGGACTCGATCTACAGGCCGACGGCGGCACACACGTCCGCAATACAAATGAAGTAGGAACGATCCGCGTGGCGGATTACAAGAGCAAAGGCGCCATCAACAAGAGGATTTACATCGAAGTTGAATAAGAGAGTGAATCAAATTTTATGAAGAGGAGATTCCATATGAAAACCAGAAAATACTTCCCTCCTGTCCTGTTCGTGCTAATACTCGTTCTTGCGGCGCTGGCGTGCAACTTTAGCGCCAGTACCGCCAATATTACAAATGCGCATATGGCCACAGATGAAAGCGATACCACACAGACAACGGCTTACTCACCGGACACAGCAACGTTTTATTGTTTTTTTGACCTCAACAACGCTCCGGATGATACCGTCGTCAAAGGTGTATGGACACTGGTCTCGGCGGAAGGCTATGAGGCCAATTCAGAGATCGATTCGGCTGACATCACCGGCAGCGATGATTCCTATTTCTTCAGCCTGGATCGCGCTGCAGACAGCTGGCCTGTCGGCCAATACAAGATCGACCTGTATATCAATGATAAGCTCGTTCAAACCGTACAATTCGAGGTTCAGTAAGTAACCTGAATGTTAACAAAAACGCGCTCCGGAAAATGGAGCGCGTTTTTCCTATACTTCGATTGCCTGTCCCGGGGCTCCGCCCTCGAAGTGCTGCACAAAGCCCTTGGACGAACTGAGGGTCAGGTCAACAGCACCTGCCCACAATATTCACACTTATCCATACCCAATTCTAATGTCCCGCCGCAGTTGGGACATTGGATCGTTTCCACTTTGATGGGGAAGCCGGCGGTTTTGAAGGCGGTCTCGTTCTCGGCCAGGTCGGCGCGCAGGCGCTTGAGCCGCGCCAGGTAAGCATCACCCACCACTTCTCCGGACTTTCGAAGGCGTTCCACATCCGCGATGGACTCTTTCAACATACGCCGCTCCGCTTCCAGTGATTCTCTGCTCTTATCCTGAAAAGAGACCTTCAATTCCGGCCGCTTCGGAATGGAAGCCAGAATCGCCGCGACGATCAGGATCACCGCCGATACGATCAGGCCCACGATCAGCGGCGTATATTGAAAACCGGGAATCGAACTGAAATTGACCTTGTTCACGGCCACCTGGGAAGAATCCGCGATCACAACATAACGTTCACCGTTCAATTTGCCGACGTCGATGCGAGTGATGCCGGTGCTGTGCGAATCCAGGTTGTTGCGCGAGCCAGTATCCGTAAATACGGCCACCTTTCCCGAGTCATCGCCGATCACGGCCTCTTCCTTGCCGTCATCGTTGATATCAATACCGGAGATTTCCGTGACCTTATCCGAAAGGGAACCTGTCCACAGTTGAGTGGCGGTAGACCCATTAAATGAATAGGCCCAGACCCCGCCGTCTTTGCCTCCCACCACGATCTCATGTGCGGATGGTTCGCCGTTTAACTCCACTTCACGCACTTCGCTCACGGCCTGTCCCAACGAATTGCTAAATAGAGTGTTCCCATCTCCGGCGCTATAAATCGCGAAGGCACCATACTCACCGCCAGTGATCACCTCACTTGTGCCGTCACCATTGAGGTCGAACGTCCGCATCCGGCGGAGTTGCTCCATTTGCGCATTCCAGATTTTACTGCCGGCGCCATCAAAGACCGTTATGGTGCCATCATGACTGGCAGAAGCGAGAAAGGTTTGGCCATTGATCTTCGCATCGTCCATACCTCGCACTTCTTCTGATCCGGTCGAACCATTCCAGACCGGCTGCCCGTTCAGGTCCAGGGCGAGGAGACTGCCGCTTGTATCGCCCAGAACGATTTGAGGTCCAGAGGAGAAGCGAATCAGCGCGACGCGGGCAGGGAGTCCGATGCTCAGGCTTTGGGCAAGAGTCTCTATCTGTCCATTTGAGATTGCATCAACAGCATAGCCAGGGTCCCCCAGATAATAGACGATGATATCTTCCATCCCATCGTTATTCACGTCGCCGAGCGTGGTTTTGGGATATTGATAATCATGACTGAACAGGGTATTTCCGCTGCCATCATAAATACTGACATTCTGTGCGTTCTGGATAAAGAGTTCATCCTGTCCATCGCCCATCACATTAATGACCTTCATGCTTTCAGCCGTGTTATAAGGCTGCGACCAAATGACATTCCCACCAAACTTTTCAGCCGAAACCGCGCCGCTGAAGGCGAACAGACCTGAAACAGCCATTACCATACAAATCAATATGAAAGCAACAACAAACGGAATGATTTTGCGACTCATTTAGGCAGCCTTTCTTTGCAGCAGTGAATATGCGGATTGAAGGACTTGCAGGATGTTTTCGTGTTCCACTTCTTCAAATGGGGAATTGGCAACGAATGAAACCATGCCGTCTTCGGTGTTCAACTGACTAATGGTAAATTTGCCGATGTTGAGACCTTCCTTGAAAGTAGGGCTGGTTCGGGCAATCGTGTATATCTCAGGATTGGGGACAATGCGGACCTTGAGGTCGTGTTCGCTGCCTTTGAACTTTTCGGGCTTCATCTTCATCTTGCCGCTGATGCGGCTGCGCTTCCAATAGGATTTGCGTTTCTTCGATTTTTGAATGGCAGAGGCGCGCAGGATGTTGCCGTCGTAGAGTTTTACCTTCAGGGCAAACCATTCATCCCGGAAATATTCGGTCGTGCGATCCTGCGTGTCTTTTGCGGAGCGCGCCACCTTGGTGGGGAGCAGGGAGCCTGTCAGATCCACGTGGCCCAGAAAGGTGGAGCCGGGCTTGAGGTCGTCGCGCAGCGTATGCAGGATTTGTTTCGTCCCGTTATAGCGCGGGGAGAAATCCGGCGAGTCGCTTTTGCGCAGACCGCGTGCCATCACGATGGCCGCGATCCAAAGCAGGATTCCACCCACGGTGAAGATGAAGGAAAAGTAACCCAGCAGATCAAAGATCAGATCGATGACCACCAATCCAACTCCGCCAAAGAAAATCAACAGGGGAATCCAGCGCCACTTGTCGCCAGCCGTCTCAGTCCTTTGCACCTGGAGTTTGAGTCTATCCATGCCCTGCATAATGGACTGCGGCCGATCTGCTAACGAAATGTAGACCGGCAGATAATCCTTTTTTCCCGAAGTGCTGGCGGGCGGTGCAGCCTTTTTGCGCGCGGTGTTAAGAAGATAAAAAAATATGATGAGAACAACGACCAGCAGGATCCCGCCGATGCAAATGAAATTTTCCATGAAGTCTCCTTAGTCTGCAGTGATTCTTCCGTTTGCAAGGTCCTGCTCGATATAAGGCTTTAATCCCGCGTAGCCGGCATCCATCGCGCCCTGAAGCATTTGCTTGACCTCGTCGCTGGAATTTTCTTCCGGCGCCGTCAGGTAGATGCCTACCAGGGTTCCGTTCTCAAGCGGGATGAGGCGGCGCGTAGAAAAGTACGAAAGCCCCAGGGCCGATTGTTTCATCGTGTAATATTCAAAGGGCTTCCAATCAAGTACTTTGCTGTAGACATGCAGATCCCCGTGGGCACAATGGAAACCGGCCTCTTCACGCACCCGGCCGCCGAGGGCGTCTGTCCGTTCGCCGTAATCATAGCGCAGGAACCCGGCCTCCAAATCGGGTTTGGTCAGATATTCCCACACCAGCATGGGCGGATACGGAACTTCCACTTCGCATTGGATCCAGGCATCCTCTCGGCTGACGAAAAACCTGTTCCGGTCCTGCAGGTTTTTCCAGACCGGCTGCAGGTCAAACACGTGCATTTTCACTTCGCCGATATGCTCATAGGATTCGGAATGGGAAAACAAGGGCTGGCTTAATTCCGAAAGATTGAGCGCCTGTGCGGCAGCCTCGCTAAATAAGGCATACGCGGTGACGCCTGTCTGTTCGATGACGTGGTTCTTCAACATGCGGTGCGGCA
>OELG01001105.1_pt3 | contig 11883 bp, 10 predicted proteins | sample 1503541 | NCBI WGS metagenome assembly OELG01 (sample SAMEA104379617, study PRJEB20068) | metagenome | biome: 1000743; feature: 77; material: 1998 | place: USA | collected 2012 | depth 25 m | reverse complement strand
TTTTTTCCTTATTGTATGATGATGACGGAAAAATCAACACTGTCTATAAGTACAGTTTCTTTTCATTCTCTCTTTGTTCCCTGCTTACCAATAGGGGACGTTTTTTATTCACTGGAGGTCTGTGTGTTGAAGGAGATAAAAAAACAAACCTTTTCATCTCAGTATGAACCTGTCCAAACGGTCAAGGGGCACTGGCTCAAAGTGCAGCGCAAAACAGCCAAAGGGAGAGTGGGAGAAACGGGGACGTCAAAAGGGGACCATCGCAAGCTCTACAGCGGCAACTCGACCACGTCCGACACTCAGCCACAGTTGATCATCGAATACTACGATCTTTAGAACGTTTGCTTTCGGAAGACAGGTCCATAGGATTCAAATTCTATGGTCGTTACGCTAACCAAACCCAAACTACCAACAGGAGGATGGCCCGTCAGCCACCCTCCTGTTTTTTCTGCCATTTTTTGGTTACGTTCTATGAGAAGTTTCTCACCCGCGTCAAAAAGTATCATTATATGTTGGTCCAGGCGCGCCTGTCCTTAAGTAGAGGCGGAGATGCCCATAGGAATAGTAGACAGATCGATGTTTTGGAATTATGAATTGTGTCTTACCAACCTGCTTTGTACACAGGAACCTGATATTTAAGTGCCTTCTTAAGGGAAGACGAAAATTTGACAGAATGTCCCATATGAATCTCATTCATAAAATCAGCCATTTCCAAAATTACTCTCTGCGTAATAAGATCATCGCGGCTTCCTTGCTCGTTGAATTGATTTCCGTCGGTGTGATTGCTTACTTTGGTTTTACACGTGCAAGCCATATCGTCACCGCTGTTTCCGGAAGATTTGAAGAAAGTGTGCAAAGCTTAAACGAAGCGAGGTTGACAAGTGTTGTGGAAATTGAAGCAGAGAAAGCGGATCAAGTTTTTTCGTCAATCCAGGATAACCTGATCCAGATTGCAAATTACCGCGCCTCTCTTTATGACCGGCCCGTTGTATCTGGAGATGGCAAATATTGGAATGCGAGGGATGAACTGATCCAATTGGGGGCTGGGCAATATGTTAGCTTGCATTCCGATCTGGCGACCGTTTTTATCAATAATACTATCGCCCTCAATGATCAATTAATTAAGGAATTGAACGTCGACGCCTATCTGGATCTCGTTGCCCCCAACGTTCTGGACAAGAACCCTAATATTCTTGCCGTGTACTATATTGATGAAATCGGGGTGATACGGCGTTATTCCAAGGTAGACATGGCGAACTTGTCTCCGGAATTCGATCCACAGGATGGAATTTTCTACTCCATCGCTACGCCAGAAAATAACCCGGAACGTAAACCGTCCTGGACATCGCCCTACCAGGATCCTGCCGGCACAGGATTGATGGTTTCTGTTTCTGTTCCGGTGTACACGACGAAAGATGATTTTAAGGGTGTGATGGGCATGGACATGCAACTCGGACGGATCGCCGAAAACATCGCCAGGGTCAGCATTGGCAACAACGGATTCGCCTTTCTGATTGACAAGTCGGGGCATATTCTTGCCATGCCGGAAGAAAAATACCCACTCTTTGGGTTGCAACCTGAAAACGTTCCACTGAATCAAAGCCCAAGCGAGACGGTTCTGGGTCATGGTTCCGATGATTTTCAAGCGATTGCCAGGCGTATGATCAATGGCGAATCGGGCATAGCGATTGTCCTTATCGATGGTGTGGAAAATTATATTGTTTACACACCACTCACTACGCCTGGATACAGTCTGGGTGTTGTGGCGCCGGTGAAAGAACTGAATGCTGCCATCATCAATTCCCGTGAGGAGGTTCAGGCTGAAACGAACTCCTTTTTGAAAATCTCCACGCTGATCCTGATCGGATTATTAATTGTTACCATCTTCTTAAGTGTTAATACAAGCAAGATCATTGCGGAACCTCTTCTCCGCCTTACGCACACGGCTGAAAAAGTCACATCTGGGGATCTTTCTGCTAGAGCTGTTGTCAAATCACGAGATGAAACCGGCACACTCGCGAACGCGTTCAACGGTATGACGGCTCGTTTGGAAGAAACACTGGCGGGGCTGGAACGATCCGTTGCAGACCGTACACGTGACCTGGAGATCGCCATCCATGTTTCCAAACAGATCACGCAGGAATTGCGGCTGGATGACTTGCTTCCAAAGCTGGTCGAAGATACAAGGGCAGGTTTTGATCTGTATTTTGTGGCAGTCTATTTGTATGAGGCCAATCATCGAAGATTAGTCCTTTCCGCGGGAACAGGGGAGGTGGGACAACAAATGATGGCAGATCGAAAAGTCTTCGACATCGATGCGCGTCCGAGCATCGTCGCACAGGCAGCCCGCAATCGACAGGCAGCTGTGATCGGAGATGTCTCGCTGTCTCAAGTCCACCTGCCTAATCCTTACCTGCCCATGACCCGGTCCGAAGCCGCAATCCCTATGATTACACAAGGAGAATTGATTGGCGTATTAGGCTTACAGTCGCAGCGGGCAGACAGATTCGAGCAGGAGGATCTGAGGATCCTTGTCTCTTTGGCCGAGCAAATTGGTGTAGCGGTAAAAAATGCCCGTCTTTATGAGGAGCAACTTCTCGTTGCTGAAGAATTGAAGCGCGTGGATCAGATGAAAAGCCACTTTCTTTCCAGCATGAGCCATGAACTACGTACTCCCCTGAATGCGATCATCAATTTTGTACATATGATCTCCAAAGGACTGATCGGACCCGTGAACCAGGAACAAGAAGAACTGCTCAATCTGACATTGAACAGTTCCAAACATTTATTGCATTTGATCAATGACGTTTTGGATATCAGCAAGATTCAAGCAGGGCAGTTAACCCTGTTCCTGGAAGACAACGTGAATGTGCTGGAAGAGGCCGGAGCGGTGATCGATATCGTGAAAGGGTTAGCAGATGAGAAGAGTCTGCAATTGATCACAGACATGGAATTGGACATTCCGCTCATCGCCTGTGACCGGCGCAGGGTTCGCCAGATCCTTTTAAATTTGATGGGCAATGCAATCAAGTTCACCGAAACGGGAACCGTTACATTGAAACTAAAAAAACACGGACAGAAGCTACTGTTTGCCGTAATGGATACCGGCCCCGGTATCCCGGTCACAGAACAAGAGCTGATTTTTGCGCCGTTTATGCAGGCCGACGAAGGGGTAAAAGTGGGGCAGGGAACGGGTTTGGGATTGCCGATATCTCGGAGCCTGGTACAAGCCCATGGAGGCGATCTTTGGGTTGAAAGCAAGAGAGGGGAAGGCGCAGCCTTCTTTTTCACTATCCCTATGGATGGGCGCGATACGAATCATGCTGACTAGTTCCTTCGTAAAGATTGCGTTCATCTACAGCAATACGACGTAGTATGACTCTGAGTTTCAAACATACTATTTATATGAGAGAACAAATGAAAAAAAATACTGTTCGAATGCTGATTGGTTTGATTTTCCTTTTTGGCACGATCCTCTCAGCCTGCAAAATATCTGGTACGTCGAATTCCAACGTTAATGTAGAAGAGCCCGTTGTCTTTGAAGGTGATCCAGATCATCTGTTGCCCTGCGGTGCATTCGAGAGAATGCGGCTCTTACAACCACCTGATTCGACAACCTCCTTTTTGCCCAATGCAACACCCGTTGCAAATACAGCTGTCGCCACACCATTGCCCGCTCCCATGGAAGATCGCGTCGGGTTTCCAAAGAATTTCGCCACCGACTTCAAGCTGCTCTTTGTCTTTGATCGACCAGATCGACAATTGGTGCGGGCCATCTGTGGTAATGATACTGTGGCGAAACATAAGGAGGGAGAACCTTTTGCTTATGGCAGTATCCTTTTTATGATCTCCTACTCGGCAAAGCTGAATGCCAATGGTCAACCCCTTTTGGATGAAAACGGCCATTATATTCGTGAGAACTTTGTCGCTTACCATGTCATGCGCAAGGAGAAGGGATTTGGTGAAGCCTATGGTGACGATCGTGCTGGTGAGTGGGAATTTGTTGCCTACAAAGCGGACGGCAAAAGTTATGATACCCGACCCGAGAATTCCAATTTCTGTGCAGCCTGTCACAATAGTGATGGGGGTGAATCAGTTGATTCGGTCATGCGCATGAACCTGGTGAATGGTGCAGAAGCGGACGTCGCTCCACCGCCAGTGAATGAGAACGAAATCAGCATCTATCTATATGGTTTCCACGAACCCGAGCTGGAAGTCAAAGCCGGCACGACAGTTACCTGGATTAACAATGATCAGGCACAACATCTCATCAAGGCGGCCGTAGTCGATAGTCAGGGGAAAGTGATACCTGCTCCGAATGGCTTATTTGATTCCGGGATATTGCCCAGCGTCAACATTAAGCCTGGGGCAGGCTTCAGTTTTACGTTTGATAAACCCGGCGAATATTATTTTCTCTGTATTAATCATGCGCATATGACAGGCAAAATCATCGTCACGAAATAGGAGGACGAGTATGCGTAACCCAGAGTACAACATGTCGCAGGTAGAAGGGGATCTGCCCAAAGAAATAGTGGAAAAAATAACGGATAAATTATAACTTGCAAGTTTTTAGAAGTATATTTCCGTTCTAATAAACTGGAGAATCGATTGAATAATTTTGTTCACGAAACAACAAGGTCGTGCTCCTAAAATGCTCAAAGAGGTTAAATGCATAGAGCAAAAATAAAGTCGCTTGAGGATAGACGTATTTTTTTGATCGAGGACGATATTGTAAATCTTGCTGTCATGGGCCGGCTTCTCTCGAACAATAATGCCGTGGTATTGCAGAATTACAACAGTATCGGTATTGTCGTTCACGTGACGCAAAGCTTGCCTATCGATCTTATCTTATTGGATATCAATTTAAGACGCGGCATCCGAGGCTACGAAATCATTGACCAGTTGCGGGCGGACCCTCTCACGGCCCAGATTCCAGTGGTTGCCGTTACTGCCCTTGATCCGGAGACCGAGATCCCAAAAGCAAAAGAAAAGGGATTCAACGGCTATATTAGTAAACCGATCGATCCTGCAACTTTTGCCACGGATTTGGTGGATATTATGAATGGACACAGCAAATGGGTGATCAGTTCATAATACAGATCGTAACGATTGCTGCCCTGGACCGAATATCGATGATCAAGATATGGCAACATCTGTTGATACAAAATACGGCCAGTGAGAGGCCATATTTTTCATCACTCGTTTATCTGATTGAAAGACAAGAGATATAAGTTATGAAACCGCAACAAGCTGTCATCGTGTATGTAGAGGATGACGAACCGAGCATTTTCGTCATGAAAATGATCCTTGAAAAAGTGATGAATTTGAAAAACACATATATTTTGCGAAGCAGCCGGGATTTCTTGCAGCAGGTTAAGGGGCTCGGTGTAATTCCTGACTTGTTCCTGATGGATATTCAAATGAAACCACATGATGGGTTTGAATTGTTGTCCTGGTTGCGCCGTGATCCGCAATTCGCGCAGAGCAAGGTCGTGGCTCTCACGGCCAGTGTCATGAATGAACAGGTCGCGCGCTTGAAAGAAAGCGGCTTCGATGGTGCCATCGCCAAACCACTGAATATCGATGTGTTTCCACAATTGATCAAAAACATACTCAACGGTGGAAGCGTTTGGTACATTTCATAGATCTTGATGATCGTGTGAAATGTAGTAGGGCTCTGTTTCATGACGGTTGTGCTTTCTCTCTGGATGTAGAAGGAACCGAGCAGCGTGCATCCTGACATCCAACGGAGGCAATTCGCCGGTTGGGCCGTCTTGATCATCAGTTACTCCTATTACGACCGCCAGGGCGCCCGTGCAAACGAGCTGGCAGATTCAATCGTCCTCCCGCGAGGCCAGGTGTACGCATCTCAGCCAAACGGGAGGTCTCTTTTCCGAAAGACCGATTTGTGGCTGGTTTCAAAAAGGACTCCATGATTGGCATTGTGTTCGAACAAAAAACGGTTCATGCGGTGGAGGCTGGGCATGGCGATTTGAGTCCCGGCAGGGTTATCGAGGAAAATGGCGGGCCGGTAAAAGGACGGGAATTGCTGAAGAATGAGATTGTGATTAAAAGTCATGATTGCCCCTTAGGATTCGCTAATGGTAGGTTGTTGCAAATTTATGTATACTACAAACGGCTGCATCACTCTCCAAACAGGAATGAGAATATTTGCCTGTAAGACCATTCAAAACTTTACTTGACCTCTTGCATAAGTGATCTTTTGCTTAGCCACAGAGTCCACTGAGACTTTTGACCTCGTACCTGCGTTCGGGACAGATGGAAAACTCATTTTCTCTGTGTTCTCCCCCGGCATGATTTGCCATGAAATGCTTTTGTACTTTTACAAATTATTCTGACAAAAGAAACCATGCAGTAGTGCGACTTTTGCTGCCGAAATCACGAGCGACACCGCGAAGCGTGTCGCGTTACGAAAATCGCATTTTCAAATATCAGGTTTAGCGGTAGCCAGTTGCTCCGCTTTGGCAAACTCCTCCGGCGTGTTCACGTTCCAGAAGGCCAATCGATCGGGGTCAAGAGATTCCACTTCCGCGGGGGTGAGGATGCGCACCTGCACCTGCGGGAACCAGGCGATGACCTTCCACTGATCGGCATCAATGGCGGCTTCGATTGCAGGCAGACAGGTGTCCCGGCGGTAGACGGCGTGGAGCGGTTCGTACCCCTCTTCACCTTTTGCTATGACAACGTCCGCTGCCTCTTCGACGAGGATCCTGCTCGCCGCTTCGACGAGCCTGGCACTGGCGAAAGGCATGTCGCAGGCGACGACCGCGACGATCGGGCGGGTGGCAGAGGTGATGGCAGTGTAAAGCCCGCCGAGGGCGCCGCGACCCGGCTTGAGGTCGGAAACGAGGCGCAGCTTGAGGAAATCATAATCGTCAGGACGATTCGTCGTCACAATGATTTCGCCCGCAATTGGGCTGAGTCGCTCGATGACGCGCTGGATGAGAGGTCGCCCTAGGAACGTCTTAAGCGCCTTATCTTCTCCCATGCGCGAAGATTGGCCGCCAGCCTGTATACAAACTGTGAGCATTTAGGTGTATTATAAAGGTGAAGAGGTACGTATGGCGACATCGATTGGCGAGTTGCTGGATACTTTGACGGTGACTGGGGAAATCTATGAAAAGCTGGCAGACAAAGCAGTGCGTTGTTATGCCTGTGGTCACCGCTGCGTGATACGAGAGGGGAGACGGGGGATCTGCCAGGTGCGGTTCAATGAGGGTGGAGAGTTACGCGTGCCGCATGGGTACGTCGCCGTGCTGCAGTCTGACCCCGTTGAAAAGAAACCGTTTTTCCATGTGTTATCTGGCACCAACGCCTTGACGTTTGGGATGCTGGGTTGCGACTTCCATTGTGGTTATTGTTTTACTGCCGATACAACGGTCGTCACGAATCGCGGCCCCATTACATTGCAGGATGCGTTTGAACTTGGCGAGACTCGAATCAAACAACCCGATGGGGAGATTTCATTTCCTGCCGATTTGAAGGCGATTACTTCCTCAGGTGGTTTTCGCGAAGTGAGAGGTGTTTTCCGCCATTCGTATGAAGGCGATTTGGTACGGATAACGCCATATTATTTGCCTGCACTTCGTTGTACTCCGGATCATCGGATTTATGCCGCGGATGATGTATCCAGTTCGCCCACGCTGGTTTTTGCCAAAGATTTGACCAAAGAACACTATCTGGCTGTTCCCAGGACTTATCATTTTTCTTCCCCCCAAGTCATTGAAGCCGAGAACCTGCTTGGCTCTCATCAGGTCACCTATCAAACCCCCTGGAAGCTCTCAAATGATGAAATGCAAATAATTATGAATCTATCGGTCCAAGGCAAATCGTCGAGAGAGATTGGGAGAATGTTTGGAAAAAGCGGTTCTTACATACGACATTTGCGGGTCAAGATCAAAAGTGGTCAGGTGGCCAGTACAAAAACATCCCTACCTTATATTGAGAATGGATATTTACGTTTCCCCAATGAGCGAAAACCGGGGATCCCAACACAAATCAGATTTGGCGTAGAAGTTGCTGAGTTATTCGGGTATTACTGTGCAGAGGGTTCGATTGTTACAGATGTGAATCGCCCGAATAGTTATGAGATCAATTTCAGTTTTTCAAAGAAAGAAACTGAACTGGCTGAACGTGTAATCAGCTTACTAGATACCTGTTTTGCGGTCCGTGCAAAACTTGTCCATCGCAATACGACTCTGGCCGTCTCAATTTCCAAGTCTTCACTGGCCTTGCTATTCAAAGTGCTTGCCGGAGAGAGGTCCACGAAAAAGCGCGTTCCTGAAATGCTTTTCGATGCGCCGCGTGAAGTTGTGAAAGCATTCCTTGATGCTTATGTGACAGGCGATGGGCATCGGTTCTTAAATGGGAAAGTGACTTCGACGACCGTTTCAAAGGAACTGGCGTATGGAGTTGCGTGGCTGGCCTTAAAGTGTGGGTATTTCCCATCTGTCTATGACTCCGCGATGCCGGGAACGGGTGTGATTCAAGGCCGTGTCGTGCATCGAGCGCCACATCAATATTCTGTGGCGTGGTATGAGACTGGAGTTACGAAACGTAAGATTATTGAAAAAGAAGATTTTTATCTGGTTCCCATACGCGGTATCGACCACGAAGCCTTCAGTGGTGATGTGTTCAACATGGAAGTTGAGGGAGAGCATAATTATCTGGCTGGTTTCTTCCTGGTCTCGAATTGTCAGAACTGGTTGACTTCGCAAGCCATGCGGGATTCGAAATCTGATGTTTCGATGAATTTGATCCGCAAGATCTCTCCCTCTGAGATGGTGCGTCTGGCGCATCGAACCAAAGCCTCCATTGTTGTTTCATCCTACAACGAACCGTTGATCACAAGCGAATGGGCGGTGGAGATCTTCAAGGAGGCGAAGGCCAATGGCTTGATGTGTGCCTACGTCTCCAATGGAAATAATACGCCTGAAGTGATGGAATATATCCGCCCGTATATTTCTGCTTATAAAGTTGACCTGAAGTGTATGCAGGATAAGAACTATCGTAAATTGGGCGGTGTGCTGCAGAACACGCTGGATGGAATCAAGCGTGCACACGATCTCGGTCTGTGGGTGGAAATTGTGACTCTGACGATTCCCGGATTTAACGATTCCAATGAAGAGTTATGGGATGCGGCCAGGTTTATTGCCGGAATATCGCGAGAGATCCCCTGGCATGTAACAGCCTTCCATAAAGATTATAAAATGACCGACCCGGATAATACCGACGCGAAAACTCTGTTACGGGCGGCTGAGATCGGGCGTGAGGCGGGACTGCAATTCGTCTACGCAGGGAATTTGCCCGGCCAGGTGGGGGAATATGAAGATACTTTTTGCCCAACGTGCAATTATCGGCTGGTGAAAAGAGTCGGGTATGTCATCCGTGAGTATCACATTACAAGTGAAGGCACATGTCCGAAATGTAATCGGAAAATTCCTGGCTTATGGCATAACGACCCCTCCAAAGTAGTGTTAAATGGGCTGGGAACGCCCTTGCCCGTTTACTAAATATCCTTTTGCTGTATAATCTGTTCATCACTCGGAAGGAGGTGCCTTGCGCTAAGTAATTCCGATTTCCCCATTTGTACGTCAATCGAATCCAATCTCAATTTCTCTTAGGAGGAGAAACGTGAAACGCAACCTATTTGCTTTACTATCAGTGTTCGTACTGGCGAGCATGATGCTTTCGGCGTGTGGTGGCGCTGCTGCAACCGCTACAGAAGCTCCTATGACCGAAGCTCCTGCTGCACCTCCCACGGAAGCACCGCCTACCGCTACAGAGGCTCCAGCTATGCCTGCATTCACCGGCGATAAGCTGGCAGCCGCGGATTGCTCGTATGGCGGCGAGATCAGCTCCATCGAAGCCGTGGATCAATACACTGTAAAGTTCACTCTTTGTAACCCTGATCCGGCCTTGCTCTCGAAGGTCGCTTTTGCTTCCTTCGCGATCCTCGATAAGGATTATCTGAATGAAACCGGTGGCGATTCAGCCAAGATCGGTGAGAATCCCGTGGGTACCGGCCCCTATACGGTGAAAGAATGGGTACGCGGTGACCACATAACGTTTGAAGCCAACCCCAATTACTGGGGTGGCGCGCCAGCGAATAATACGCTGATCTTCCGCTGGTCAGCAGAAGCGGCTCAACGCTTGCTCGAGTTACAGTCTGGTACTGCGGATGGGATCTTTGCCCCCGCCGCGGAAGATTATGAAACAATTCAAAATGATCCCAATTTGAGCTTCGTCCCCTATCAGACTGGTAACGTATTCTACATTGGCATCAACAATACCATGCCGCCTTTTGACAATGAACAGGTACGCCAGGCCGTTGCAATGTCAATTGACAAACAGAGAATTGTCGATAATTTCTATCCTCCGGGCTCCTACATCGCAGAACAATTCATTCCTGAGGATTTCAAGCCCGGTTTTAGCACAAGCGGTGATGGCGCCAAGGGGTATGCCTATGATCCAGAAGCTGCCAAAGCCTTGCTGGCCGAAGCGGGTTTCCCGAACGGGTTTGATGTCACACTCTCCTACCGCGATGTCAATCGTGTTTATCTGCCCCACGTAAACCAGGTGGCACAGGATATTCAAGATCAACTCAAGCAGGTAGGTATCAATGTGACGCTCAACAAAATGGAATCCGGTCCTTTCATCGAATCTGAATCGAAAGGTGAGCAAGCCTTCTTCCTGCTCGGCTGGGGCATGGACTATCCCGATTCAACCAACTTCTATGATTATCACTTTGCCAGCAATGCAGTACGCTTCGGTAGTGAGTTCCCCGATATTGTTGAGGCGATCAAAGCGGCGGCACAAACCAGTGATCCGGCAGAACGTCAAAAGAATTACGATACGGCCAATGCGCTGATCAAACAACACGTCCCTGTTGTGCCGGTGGCTCATGGAACCACAGCTGATGCATTCCTCGCGAGTGTTGGGAATGTAGTCATCGGTCCACTCAACGAGAACTTTGAAGAGATGACGACAGAGTCCGGTCAATTTGTGTGGATGCAAGGCGCCGAACCTATCAGCTTATGGTGTGGTGATGAGTCGGATGGTGAAACCCTGCGCGCTTGTTTGCAGGTGTACGAATCCCTGCTTGGCTATGAGTATGGTGGAAGCGCGGTCACACCGGCTTTGGCTGAAACATGGGAATCCAATGATGAGGCCACAGAATGGACGTTCCACCTGCGCCAGGGCGTGAAGTTTAGCAACGGTGCTGACTTCGATGCAAATGATGTCGTAGCAACATACTCCGCACTCCTGGATGCTGCGAATGCCAATCACAAAGGAAATAGCGGTGTCTTTGAGTATGCCACAGGCTTCTTCGCTCAATTCATTAATGCTCCGCCTCAATAATTGTGTATTCTCAAAGACCTATTTCTTTCACTTAAATTAGGTCGCTAAAAAATCTACATGCCCCGAAGGTTAAGATTTTTGGGGCATGTAGAAACTTATTTCTTCCATGGCTCAATTCTTCCTCCGCCGTTTATTGCTTCTTACTCCTGTACTCCTGGGAATCACTTTCGTGACGTTTGCGCTGGCGCGCATCCTGCCGGGCGATCCTTGTTTTGCGGTGATCGGTGAAAAGGCAACTCCCGAGCAATGCGCGGCGTTCCGAGAAAGGGAGGGGTTGAACGATCCCGTTCTCCTTCAATTCGTCCGTTACCTGGGCGACGTTCTGCATGGTAATTTTGGTGTGTCGCTAAAAGATGGCAGGGAGGTTACTCAAATCGTACTGCAACGTTTGCCGATGACGATCGAGATCACAATCGGCGCCATGTTATTTTCGACATTTTTTGGTGTTCTGCTGGGCGTTCTCTCTGCTGTACGGCGGAATTCTGCAGTTGATGTAGGGAC
>OELG01000632.1_pt2 | contig 11998 bp, 11 predicted proteins | sample 1503541 | NCBI WGS metagenome assembly OELG01 (sample SAMEA104379617, study PRJEB20068) | metagenome | biome: 1000743; feature: 77; material: 1998 | place: USA | collected 2012 | depth 25 m | reverse complement strand
ATTCTCGGGACGGAAACGATTCCGCTGGATGAGAATGCGCTCGGGCGAGTCACGGCCGAGCCAATCTGGGCCAAAATATCCTCGCCGCATTACCACGCCTCCGCAATGGATGGATTTGCCGTCCGCGCGCTTTCCACGGTTGGGGCAATGCCATCTGCCCCCATGACTCTGGCTGTCGGCCCGGAAGCGCAATATGTGGATACGGGCGATCCGCTCCCGGATTGGGCCAACGCAGTCATCCCGATCGAAAACGTGGAATCACTCGATGACCGGGGAAAAATAACACAGGAAATCCGTACTCCAAAATCCATTCGTGTGCGGGCGGCCGTTGCCCCATGGAGTCATGTACGACCGCTCGGAGAGGACATTGTCGCAACACAGTTAGTTTTGCCTGCCGGTCGTATCCTGCGGCCTGTGGATCTGGGTGCCGTCGCTGCCGCAGGCCATCAGGAAATCCATGTTACGCGCAAACCCAGGGTGGCAATTCTCCCGACCGGCACGGAGCTTGTCCCCATCGGGAGCAAACTCAAGTCGGGCGATATTCTCGAATACAACTCGCTGGTGATTGCTGCCCAGGTGAAAGCGATGGGAGGCGAGCTCACCCGGTTTCCGATCACCCCGGATGACTTTGATTTAATCTGCCAGCGCGTCGAAGAAGCCGCACGTGACCACGATCTGGTTTTATTGAACGCTGGTTCCTCGGCCGGAGCGGAAGATTTCTCTGCGCAGGTCGTTGAAAAACTCGGTCAGTTACTGGTACATGGTGTCGCGGTGCGGCCCGGGCATCCCGTGATTTTGGGAATGCTAAATCGAGAATTGGGATCTGTGAATCGTGAATCGGAAACGAATCCCGAATCCCGATTCGCGATTCCCATTCTTGGCGTTCCGGGCTACCCAGTCTCTGCTGCGCTCACGATTGAAATCTTTGTCGAGCCGTTGATGGCCAAATGGCTTGGGCGAAGACCGAATGAATTACAAACTGAAACTGCGATACTGACGCGCAAATTGGTTTCACCGGCTGGCGACGATGACTTTGTCCGTGTGGTGGTTGGCAGGGTCGGTGAAAAGCTGCTCGCTGCGCCACTCGCGCGTGGAGCCGGCGTGATTACATCGCTTGTCCAGGCGGATGGGCTGGCATTGATTCCCAGCGGCGTACAGGGTATCGAAGCCGGTGAGAAGATTCAAGTTCGCTTATATCGAACGAAATCCGAAATCGAGAAGACAATTTTCGCCATCGGTTCCCATGATCTCACGTTGGATCTGATGGCTCAATATCTGGCAGAACATGAGCGGCGACTCGTCTCTGCGAATGTTGGATCGCAGGGCGGTTTGGTCGCGCTGCGGCGCGGTGAAGCGCATCTCACCGGCTCACACTTGCTGGACCCTCAAACCGGCGAGTACAACATTTCGGCCATTCGTCAATATGTTCCGAAAATGCCGGTCAAGGTTTTTGCGCTGGCAAGGCGCCAGCAGGGACTGATCGTGCGCAAAGGCAACCCAAAAGGAATCCGAAGCTTGAAAGACCTCACCCGGCCCAGTGTCCAATTTGTGAACCGTCAGCGCGGGGCCGGAACGAGAGTTTTATTAGACTATCATTTGAAATCGATGACAATATCAGCAGAGTCCATTGCTGGCTATTTTCAGGAAGAGTATACTCATCTCGGTGTGGCGGCAGCCATTGCTTCGGGTCGCGCCGATTGCGGACTTGGTATCGCCGCTGCCGCGCAAGCGCTGGATTTGGATTTCGTGCCGTTATTTCAGGAACGCTACGATCTGGTGATCCCCAAACAGTTTGTGGATGATAATCTGCTTGCGCCTCTTTTCGGACTTCTGACCGATTCGGCCTTCCGAAAAGCCGTTTCCCAATTGACAGGCTATGACGTGTCCGTAATGGGCACAGTCATTCTGGAGGATTAGATGACAGAAGGTTTGATCATTGACGACAATCGTCAAACAGCCGATGCCTTAAATCAAATGATCGTTGTGCTCGGGTTCAAAGCGCGGGTGGTCTATAGTTCGAGCGCGGCCATGGCCCTGCTCGGAGCCGGCTTCACACCTCAGTTTGTTTGTCTCGATATCAATATGCCCGGTCTGGATGGTACAGCCATCCTCGCCTATTTGCGCCGTGAACCACGCTTGATTCCCGTGCCCGTGTTTGTGATCACCTCAGATGATCAACCAGAGACGCGGGCCAAGGTCAAGAAATTGGGTGCAACGAGTCTGATCATCAAACCAGCCACCATTGATATTCTGGAAGATGCCTTCAAGTCGGCCAAGATGTTGGTGTAGTTTTTATTCCCACGCCAAAATGCGCCTAAAATGCGCCTCTGAATATCGGAGGCGCATTTTTGATTCGCGAATCTGTTGTTACAATTATCTGGAGGTTCACCATGAAAATGTGCTGGTTCGTTACATTGGTCTTCTTAACCTGTGCATTGACTGCCTGTGGCGCGGGGGCGACACCGACTCCTGAGCTGCTTGCAACGGTCCCTGCGGAATTTGACGGGCAGACGAATCCCTACGGACCGGAGGCGGCCCACCAGGGAGCAGAAATATATAAGACCTATTGTGAATCCTGCCACGGGGAATCGGGGTTGGGTGATGGTGTGGCCGGAGCAACCCTTGTTCCTCCTCCAAAGAATCTGGTTGAGTTGCAATCCATGGTTGAGGATGATTATTTATTCTGGCGCATTCAGAATGGAAAGACCGGCACGGCGATGGTCGCGTGGAAAGGCATCTTAACCGATGAGCAAATCTGGCAGGTTGTATCGTTCATCCGAACTCTAATGTGAAGAAACAGGGCGGAGGTCAAGACCGCACGAAGTTTGCCGGGCTTGCTCTGCTCACAGCCCAAATTGAATCCGCGTTTATTCTCCGTCTCAGTTATTGCTATCTCCCGTGCAAAATTACGAGAGTATAATGGGTGAAAATTCGAGGAAGAAAAGACATGCCAATTTCTGCTGGGATCCCCGCACCTGAATTCGAAATGTTGGACGATACAAATGTGAAACGAAAGCTTTCTGATTATCGGGGCAGGAAAGTGCTTCTGTATTTTTATCCGGCGGATGACACGCCCGGCTGCACCAAGGAAGCCTGTAATTTTCGCGATGACTATTCTGCTTACGAGAAGGCACAAGTGGTTATCCTGGGCGTCAGCCCGGATTCGGTGGAATCACATGTGAAGTTCAAGAAGAAATTTCAAATCCCCTTCCCGTTGCTGGTGGATGAAGGGCATAAAGTTTGTGATCTGTATGGTGTTTGGGGGCCGAAAAAATTTGTAGGGAAAGCCTATGAAGGGGTATTGCGGACAACCTTTCTGATCGATGAGAACGGAACCATTATCAAGGTGTACGAGAATGTACGCCCGGCCGAGCATAGCGCCGAGGTGCTGGATACATTGGGCGCAGCCGTTTGAGTATAAACGGCTCGTGCACTTGCGTGAATTCTTTTCATTATGTGAAATTTGTGACAAATGAAGGAAAGTTTGGTAAAATTTGGCGGTTGTCTGTAGGCTGGGGTTAATTCCCTAACCGATTTTTTGTTTCAGGAGAAACACCGTATGCGACATTTTGTCATTGTGGGAATTCTCATTGTTGCCGTGACTTCGCTTTTGATCGTGGGGCTGGGTGCCGCACATCTGATGCCTGTCGAGGCCAGCCTTCAAGCAGACGAAATTGACTGGATGTGGAGACTTCAGGAAATTGCCATGTCCTTTCTTTTTGCCTTGATCGCGGTGCCGATAGCTTACAGCCTCGTGGCGTTTCGCCGCCGGAAAGGTGACACGACAGACGCTGAGCACGTGGAAGGAAATACGCGGCTTGAGATTGCCTGGAGTGTTATTCCCTTGATCGCCGTCGTGGTGTTCTCGGTTTTAGGGGCAGGAAATTTGGCGAACACGATCCGCCCGAGTGCAGGTGCCATGGTCGTAAAAGTGTCGGCATTTCAATGGGGTTGGACGTTTAATTATCCTGAGTATGAGTTTTCGAGCACCGAAATGTATCTGCCTGTTAATAAAGCAATCGATCTAAAAATGGAATCTTCAGACGTGATTCACTCGTTCTGGGTGCCGGAGTTTCGAGTCAAACAGGATCTGGTGCCGGGGCGTGTGACCGAACTGCGCATCACCCCAATCCTTGCGGGCCATTACAAAGTCCGTTGTGCGGAGTTGTGCGGCACGGGCCATTACAAAATGGAGCAGCCGGTGGTGGTGGTGGATGATACTGAATTTGCCGCCTGGGTTGCCGAGCGGCAAGCAGAGGCCATTACTGCCGGTAAAACTCCGGAAGGACATGGCCAGTTGCTGGTTCAAAACAATGTTTGTGGAGCCTGTCATTCGATCACTGGCTCGGCCGGGATCGGACCCACCTGGCGTGGATTGTTTCAGTCCAAAGTTGAATTGGAAGATGGCACGACTGTTACTGCTGACGAAGCCTATCTAACTGAATCCATCAAGACCCCGAAGGCCAAAATTGTCAAAGGCTTCCCACCTACCATGCCGGTCTTTCCATTTACGGATGAAGAAATCGCGGATATCGTCGCGTATATCAAGACGCTGAAGTAATTGGCGGAGGATCAATTATGTTAAAGACGAAAACGGTCGGAAGTGGCTTGTTGCTGCTGGTATTAGCCGCAGCCGTGGGCTATAGTATTGGCCTCGGTTTGGACCTGACCATCAACGGTAGTTTAAAGTTCGCCGGTTCAGTACCCTCGGCGTTTACGCTGCTTTTTGCTGTATCGGCCTTCTTTTTTGGGTTGTATGGATATCATGGCATCACCCGTGGCCTCGTGTGGCAGGTGATAGGCACCATGGTCGGTGCCTTGTTCATTACCTTGATCCGTTGGCTCCTCGTAACATTGAACCCCGATCAGTTCAAGGGATTGGTTTTATTTGGACCGTTCTTGTTTAGCGAACCTGCATGGGTTTTCGGCGCACTCTGCGGCGTAATTTCCTTTGTGTTCGGTGTGGGTGTGATGGATGACTGGGTCAAATGGGCGCGTGGGCTGGATACGCCCGAGCATCATGAAGATGAACCCGGCTGGGGAAAATATTTCGGAGTTTCCCTCGATCACAAAGTGATCGGTGTTCAATACACCGTGACGGCCCTGGCGCTGATTTCCATCGGCGGTACATTCGCCTTGATCTTTCGCACAGAGCTGGCGCATTCCGGTTTTCAATTTTTGAACCCGGATCCGACGAAGTTCAACGTGTTCAATCAGACCGGTCCGCAGATGTACAACACGCTGATGTCTCTGCACGGGATCATCATGATCATCTCCATTCTGCTGGGCGTTTCGGGCATTATCAACTATGTGGTGCCTTTGCTCGTGGGTGCACAGGACATGGCTTTCCCCCGCTTGAATGCCTTTGCCTATTGGGTGGCGGTCCCTGCTTCGGTGCTCTTGCTGATGGCCCTGGTCCTCGGTGGATTTGATACAGGCTGGACCGGGTATCCGCCGCTTTCCACTCGGGCTCCAGTAGGCATGCAAATGTTCTTCCTGGGCGTATTCACTGCCGGTTGGTCGTCCATTTTAGGTTCCCTGAATGTGATTGCGACAGTGCTGCGGCTGCGTGCCAAGGGCATGACTGCAATGCGCATGCCGATCTTTGTGTGGGCTGGCATTGCCACCTCGATCATTGCGCTTACGGCAACGCAGTTGATCGGCCTTTCCTTCCAACTGGTCATGTTTCAACGTTTGTTCGGTATGGGCTTCTTTGATCCGACCAAAGGTGGCAACCCTGTTCTCTTCCAGCACTTATTCTGGTTCTATTCACACCCAGCCGTGTATGTATTCGTGCTTCCGGGTTTGGGCGTGATTTCTGAACTGCTGCCGGTATTTGTCCGAAAGCCCTTGTTCGGCTATCGCTGGATCGCCATGTCTTCCCTGGGTATCGCGTTGGTGGGCTTTACCGTGTGGGCCCATCACATGTTCACCTCCGGGATGAATGAATATCTGCGCGTGCCGTTCATGTACAGCACCATGCTCGTGGCGGTGCCGACCGGGGTAAAGTTTTTCTCGTGGGTTGCTACGATCTGGGGCGGCAAGATCGAGACGCCAACACCGATGCTCTTTGTATTGGGCGCGATCGTTGTGTTTTTGCTGGGAGGCATTACCGGTCCGCCGAATGCGATGGTAGCTCTTGACCTGCATTTGCATGATACCTATTGGGTTGTGGGCCACTTCCATGATACGATCTTTGGTGGCTTCGTCTTTCCTTTCTTCGCGGCCATCTACTACTGGTATCCAAAAGCCGTGGGTCGTCGCATGAGCGAATTCTGGGGCAAGATTCACTTCTGGTTGATGACGCCCTCCTTCCTGGTCCTGACGCTGGGAATGATGTACATCGGTTTACGGGGCATGCGCCGCCGGATTGCGGATTACGACCCGACGCAGGGCTTCGACACCGTGCACCTGATTTTGACCATCGCGGCCTTTCTGATCGGGATCTCGGTACTGATCTTCTTTATCAATTTCTTCGTCAGCATGAAGAAAGGTGAACTGGCAACCGGTAATCTGTGGAATTCACGTTCGCCGGAATGGCAAGTCCCATCGCCTATGCCGGCTCATAACTACGAAGTGCCGTTCGAAGTTGTTGGTGAACCGTATGACTACGGCTTAGAGGGTTCAAAATATATCGAATTCTCCGCCAATGGAAAGAGTGACAAGCACCACGTCGTTGAAACTCAGAAACACTACTAAGAGGTGAGGAAAAGCTTTCATGGAACATAAACAAGACAAATCTGCCATGTTGGGTCAGGGTGTATTCATCTTTGTATACCTGGGTGTACTCACCCTGATCGAATTTGGCATCGCGCTGACCTTCAATTCAACAGTTCTTCTCGTTGCCATAGCCCTGGTCAAGGCCGCGCTGGTAGTGTATTACTACATGCACATCTACAAACTGAATGCTGAACATGAAGGCGATGAGCATTCCTACGAATACAAAGCTGGCACAAACCGCATTGGGCTCTGGCTGTTTCTTGTTTCAGATTCTTTTGTGTTTGGTGGTTTGATGGTGATGCGGATCAACCTGCTCGGTCTTTCGCATCCGCCTTTGAATCAGACCCTTGGGTTGGTTGTTACGGCTGTGCTGCTGATCTCGTCGTTCTTCATGAATCGCGGTGAAACGCTGCTTCACAACGGCGACCGGCAGGGCTTTCTCAGGAATACGATGATCACGCTGATCCTGGGCCTGGGTTTCCTGCTGGGTGTGATCATTATTGAATGGCACACGGTGCCTGCGATTGCCGAGCCCATCCTGCACTTCTTCGGCGAGCCGGAAGGGGTCGAGCCATTAAAGCCCTCGTCCGGCGCGGCTGGCTCGGCGTTCTTTATGATGACCGGCATGCATGCATTCCATGTCCTTTCCGGATTAATCCTCCTGTTGATCATTATGAACAATGCCAAGCGCGGCTTATATGATGATAAGCAATACCCGGTGGAAGCTGCCGCGGTGTACTGGCACTTCGTGGACGTGGTCTGGATTTTCTTCTATCCCGCACTCTATCTGGTGGGAGCAATTTTTCGATAGTCGATAAGACTTGAATAAGAAATTGAAAATCGGGGCGACCTGCAAAGAGGTCGCCCCGATTTTCGGGTGTATGATTAAGCACCGTTTGAAAAAGCTTCCTCGCAAGAAAAATTTCTCTAAACGCCTAAGACAGAATACACCTGGAAAAGGTAAAGAATGGATCGCAAAACGCTTCTGATCGGACTTGGCTCCTTCGTTCTGCTTCTCCTGGTTGGAGCGGCTGTGTTTGTCTTTGCGAAGCCGGCCAATTTTCGAGGAACTACTTTTGCTGAACCGTACCCCGTCGCTTCGGAGATCGATTTAACCCGATCGGACGGAAGCAGGTTTCGGCTGAGTGAGATGCGGGGGGAGGTTGTCCTGCTTTTCTTTGGATATACCTCCTGTCCGGATGTCTGTCCGGCGACCCTGGCAGAATTAAGGCAGTCGCTTTCAGAGCTTGAAGAACAGGATGCGCAGCAGGTCAAGGTCGTATTTGTGACCGTGGACCCGGAACGCGATTCGCCGCAACGCGTGCAGGAATACGTGGATCAGTTCAACCCGGCATTCATCGGGCTCAGCGGCCCGGAAACCAGCCTGGAAAAAGTCTGGGCGGAGTATGGGGTCTATCGTGAAATTGCAGATGAACAGTCGGCCGCGGGATATATTGTCAACCACACAGCCAGGGTGAGTCTCATTGACCAGCAGGGCAATCTGCGGGTTTCATTCAGTTTCGATACGCCGGTCGAAGACATTGTGCATGATTTGAAAATCGTGCTGAAAAATTAAGTGGAGCGATGAAGAAAATTGTTGTTCTTGTGCTAATCGCATCGATGTTGCTCGCGGCCTGCCAACCTGCCCGGATCACCACCGGGATTTTGGATATCAGGAATGCATGGGCCAGACCGGCGGCAGAAGGCGATAACGGAGCCGTGTATTTTGTGATTGAAAACGGCACATCGCAGAACGATGTGCTTCTTTCTGGCCGGACGGATATCGCCGCTGTGGTGGAGTTGCACGAATCACAGATGGAAGGCGATCACATGTCCATGCACCAGCAGGATGAAGTTGTGCTTCCCGCTGGTGAAGCTGTCGAGTTTTCGCCCGGCGGTTTACACATGATGCTGGTCGGTTTGACACGCGAGCTCAAAGCAGGCGAGACGTTCGATATTACGCTCGTGTTCAAGCAGGCAGGCAAAAAAATCGTAAGCGTTTCTGTGAAGGATGCCGTGAACGATGATTAAGCGAATTCTCGTTTCCATGCTGATCGGCATTGCCATTGGCGCTTTGATCAGCGAGGTCTCTTTTTATTTTATGCATGAGACGGCCCGCCATCCGACGGAAATTGTCCTCACGATCCCGAATGGAACGGCTGACCAGGTGGCACGCGGGGAGCAGCCGCCCTCCATTCCGCAGGGCATGATTTTTGTGGTGGGCGATACGCTCGTCGTGCAGAACGAAGACCAGGTGGACCATAAGCTGGGCCAGTTATGGATTCCGGCCAATTCGACGGCGCGGCTGGCAATGAGCGAAGAACAAAACATAGCCTTCGAATGTTCCTTCCAGCCCGGCAATTATTTTGGTCTGGATGTGCGCCAGGCGCTGACGTGGGGCACGCGTATTTACGGGGTGCTGTATGCAGGCATACCCCTTGGCATATTGTTTGCCCTCTATAGTTTTGTCGTCCCTTTCAAGAAAAATGGAAATGTTCCTGCTTGATCTGTTTTCGCGCAAGTGGTTGCTTTCCACTGTTCTTGTCATCGCGGCTGTTGCAGTGATGATTCGATTAGGCATCTGGCAGTTGGATCGACTCGAGCAGCGACGCGCCTTTAACGCGCAAGTGGAGTCGGCCCGCAGTCAACCTGTGTTGGATCTGAATCAGAGACAGCCTTCCGATCTTACTCAGATGGAGTGGCACACCGTTCAGTATTCCGGTGAATATGATTTTGCAAATCAGGTCGCGATACGGAATCAATATTACGCGGGCCAGTACGGATATCACCTTATGACGCCGCTTCTTTCGGACGGCACGACTGTTCTGGTGGACCGAGGCTGGATCCCCGCTGACGGTAATTCCGCGCCATCGGATTGGCACAAATATGATGTGCCGGGTGAGGTCAAGGTCACGGGACAGATCCGGCTGGGACAGGGCAAACCAGCTATCGGCGGGATCGAAGATGCGCTGCCTGCGGACGGGTCCAGCCTGGAGGTCTGGAACAATGCGGACGTCGAGAAGATCGCGTCGCAGTTGCCGTATCCAATCCTGGAAGTGTATATTCAGGAAAAGCCCGATCCGACCGATGAGGCACCACCGATCCCTTTTCAGCCCGAAATTGAATTGACAGAAGGCCCACATTTTGGGTATGCTTTGCAGTGGTTTACTTTTGCATCGATATTGTCGATTGGTTATCCATTCTTTGTTCGGAAGCAGGAATCTCGACAGGCATGAAATACTCACTTCGCTCTTCCTTTTCTCGATATGTACTGACCTTGTTTTTTGCTGTTCTGGCGCTCACTGTGGCCGGACGCTTTGTAACGTTGACATCTGCATGGGCGCTTTGTGAGGGTTGGCCCTTCTGTGTTCCTTCGGCCCCGCTGGGTTGGCTGAAACTGGCGCACATGTCCCTCGTGGGTGTCGCGTCCGTTTTGATGCTGATTGTGTTCCGGAAGGCCTGGCGGGAGCAGCGCGCGAACGAGATCATTTTGCCGCTGACGACGATCCTCACCGTGATGTTTTTCGGTCAGGCCATGGTAGGTGCCAGGCAGGTCACGGAATCCTTTCCTGAACACCTTGTGATTTTGCACACCCTCACCACCTTCGCACTCTGGACTTCGTTGATTTTGCTGGTGTATGCCTCCGGCGTTTTGATTCAAGAAGATGTGCAGCCCGCCGCTTTGAATGGACGCCAGCGCCTGAAAGACTTCTTCGCCCTGAACAAACCATTGATTGTCGGTTTGTTGTTGATCACCACCTACGGCGGGCTCGTGATCGGGATGCGGGCCTGGCCCTCCTTCTCGCTGACGATGTGGACGTTACTCGGCGGCGGGCTGGCGGCTGGCGGTTCGAGCGCCCTGAACCAGTACATCGACCGGGAACTCGACAAGAACATGCAGCGCACGGCCAAGCGTCCGTTAGCGGATGGCCGGCTGACGAATGCTGAAGGCCTGGCGTTCGGCCTGGGCCTAACGCTGATCAGTTATTACCTGCTGGCCTGTTTTGTGAACGGGCTGGCTGCAGTACTTTCGCTGGCGGGGATAATCTATTACGTGGTCTTTTACAGTCTGTGGCTCAAGAAGGCCACCGTGCAAAATATTGTCATTGGCGGAGGGGCAGGGGCGATTCCTCCTCTGGTTGGATATGCCGCCGCGACCGGCAACCTTGATTGGACGGCCTGGATTCTTTTCGCCATCATCTTCATGTGGACACCGCCGCATTTCTGGGCGCTGGCGATCGTCCGCAGAAACGACTACGAGCGCGCCGGTGTGCCCATGCTGCCCGTCGTCCGCGGCGAAATGGAAACGCGGAAGCAAATCCTCATTTACACGATCGAGCTGGTGGCCATCACGTTGCTGCTCCCCATTCTCAATCTGGCAGGAACCATTTACCTGGTCGCCTCACTGACTTTGGGCGGAGCCTTGCTCTACGCCGCCTGGGATGTATGGAAGCATGGCGGCAATAAACTGGCCTGGCGCATGTATCGATGGTCCAGCACCTACCTGGTGTTTATCTTCGTCGCAATCATGCTCGATGCAGTGATCCGGTAAGATCAAACCGGGAAGAAAATGAAGCCAGACTCACCCCGAAATTAAGGGTTCGAGCAGTGGGCCACGGATTTCACCGATTGGCACGGAATCAGCGCCGACCCTGTTCACAGGGTCGGCGGTGTGTTTAGCCTGTATTGGGTGGCCCAATAAAAAAATCTGTGATAATCCGTGTAATCCGTGGCTAATACTTTAAGTTGGGAGTTAATGATGTTTGATTCAGGGTTTTCTCAAGATCACTGCAGTGTTGTCTTTGTACAACACCTTCCAATTCAGTTCATCTTGCAGGGCTTGCATCAACTTGACTTCATCCGATTTGATGATGGCCCAATCCACATCATATTTTGCCAGCACATTCTGCCAGTTTTCGTGCAGGGTTTCCACCTGTACATATTCGAGAGTTAACGCTTCGCCGTAAAAGTCGGTTTGTCCGTCTATGAATACGGTTTGTTGGGGCCATTCCCGGTACAGAAGATAGCCGCCCCAGATGAAGTGATTGAACATTTTCCCGGGTTGGGGATTCCTTTCCAGCCAGTTGACTGCCTCCACCGGGAATTTTGCGGGGTCGTATTGATAACCCAACCCGGTCGAGTCAAGCTGGGGTCCCTGTTTGATAGCTGAGGTCATAATCAAAACAAAAAGCATCGGAAGGACAACGGAATTCGCTGGCAGCTGTGACTCAACATTCTTAATGGTTGCCTCTATTCGGTTCGAAAGCGGCAACTTCTC
>OELG01000018.1_pt1 | contig 11999 bp, 10 predicted proteins | sample 1503541 | NCBI WGS metagenome assembly OELG01 (sample SAMEA104379617, study PRJEB20068) | metagenome | biome: 1000743; feature: 77; material: 1998 | place: USA | collected 2012 | depth 25 m | reverse complement strand
GTGAAAAGCAGGTGAAGGGGTTCGCCGGCGCGGAGTATAAGTCGTTCGGTACGCTCGAAGAGGCCGAGACCGCTTTTCGGTTGAAGTATGACGCGTACAAAGGCAAGGTGTCTTCGCTCGGAAAGTGGAGAGACGCTGAGACCAGGCCGGTACTTCCATCCATCAGTGTGGACGCGGCCTGCAATGGTTCACCGGGCAAACTGGAATATCGGGGCGTGGATACTGAATCGGGGAAAGAGATTTTTCGTGCCGGCCCCTACCCAGACGGGACGAATAATGTGGGTGAATTCCTGGCTATCGTGCACGCGCTGACCTGGCTGCAGAAGTACAAAAAGAAACTGCCAATTTATTCTGACTCTCAAAATGGAATCTCGTGGGGTTACACGGGTGTTTGCAAAACCAACTTGAAACATACAGCAAAAAATGCTCCGCTCTTTGTCATGATCCACAGCGCCGAAAACTGGCTGGCTGAAAATGAATTGGAGGACGACGCGATCTTGAAATGGGATACGGAGATGTGGGGCGAGAACCCGGCAGATTTTGGGCGGAAATAACTTTTTCAAAGGTGGTGAGAATGAAGTTGCTAACGTATTCCTGGAAGCTTGGAACTTTGCGTGGGGTGGAAATTCGCCTGCACTTTTCTCTTTTATTCAGCCTGATCATCACCTATTCCCTGTTTCATCCAACCAATTTTCGTGGAGGCTTGCTGGCCTTCTGTTGGTTGATTGGATTTGTGCTGTCGGTCTTTTTACACGAAGTGGGTCACGCCTGGGCTGCCAGACGGGTGAACGTGGAAGTGAAAAGTATTCTGCTCTGGTTGCTGGGTGGTCTGACGTTTTTGGAGCGTGAACCAGAAAAGCCATTTCACCGCCTTTTTGTTTACGCGGCCGGGCCGCTTGCGACTCTTGTGCTGTCTCTTTTGTTTGCGGCTGTATATCTGGCTTATATATTCTTCTATGCTTTTTTGCCGTATGAAACGGGCTTGGAGCTACTTCGCTTCGTAGAGGCTTTTCCAACAGTTTTTCTTTCCCTGGCTGTGCTGAATATTGTTCTGCTTGTCTTCAATTTGCTGCCCGTATATCCCTTTGATGGCGGCAGAATTGTTCATGCTTTTATCGAGTCCTTTTTTGGAAAATCGAATGCCAATCTGGTCACGATGCTCATCAGCACTCCCATTTTGATTGGGTTGATTGCATTTGGCATATATGTACACGATTACGTTTTGCTGATTTCATCCCTGTTTATAGCGCTTGCCATCGGCACATTGAATCGCCGCAGCCTGCATTGGATAAATCTCGGGTTAAGCTATTTGATCAAACGGCCAGGGTATTATTTTTTACAGGGTGACTATGCCCGCGCAGAGCCCTATTACACACGTGATATTAAGCGTGAACCTCAGCAAGTCAATCATTATATTGCACGGGCTCTTTGTTATTTTTTTATGCTGGAAAGGGAAAAAGCGTGCGCTGATGTGGAACGGGCTCTGCAGATTGCGCCAAACAATGAGGTCTTGTTGCTTCTGCGGGCCGATGTCTACGCCCTGGAAAAAAACTACGAGGCTGCGCTGGATTTAATTGCACAGGTACAAGCACTCAAGCCAAACTGGGCGCATGGACACATGGACCATGGCAGCGTGTTGATGAAAACAGGCAGTCTTCAGCTCGCCCTCGATGAATTCAATAGGGCAATTTCGCTGACGTCACAAATTCCACTATTTTATGTTGAGCGTTCCATAGTGTATCTCAAGCTTGGGAATCTCGACCTGGCTCATAAGGATCAGGATTCCGCCTTGGCACTTTCTGAAAAGGACGCTTTAACGCGGGCCGAATTTGCCCTTCAGGCCTACGAAGGATGTCTGGATTGGGCGGAAGATTATTATGCACGCGCCCTCCAGAAACGACCGAGATCCTGGTATGCCTATCAAGGGCGGGCAGATGCCTATCGTATCAACAATGAGCACGAGAAAGCGATCGCAGATTACACACGAGCTTTGGAAATCAACCCGAAGGAACCAGGACTGTATTTAGGTCGCGGCAAATCGTATCGAGCAAAAGGAGAGATCGATTGTGCCGTGGCTGATTTTCGCCAGGTCTCTTTGGTGACGAATAAGATACACCTGCGTCGTCAGGCGGAGAACTTATCAGCATCGCTCGCAGGAAATTGAAGTCGTATCCCTGTCATGTCGTAAAAACTAGCTGGTTCGATAAAGGCGGATGATCGCCGAGCCTCCCCGTTCTTCCAGTCCTAAAACTAGCCGTTTCGGTGATGCGCTCCAGAGGAGTCAGAACTATACTGACGCTAACATAAAGGAGTGTTATCTCTATGAGCAAAACAGTTTTGGTGGAACTTTCTGATGCGCTGGCGGATGCCGCCGAAAGCGCGGGCAAGGCGACGGTGCTGGTCAATGCGCGCCGTCAGATACCGGCCAGTGGTGTTGCTTACGCGGCGGACTACGTCCTGACCGCCGATCACGTCATCGAGCGCGAAGAAGATATTACCGTGAATCTCGCAGACGGGTCACGAGTCTCTGCGAAGGTTGCCGGTCGCGATGCAGGCTCGGATCTGGCTGTGCTCAAACTCGAGCGCGCCGCTACACACGTGGCTGAACCCACGAAGAGTCCGGCGCGTCTCGGGCAGATCGCACTGCTATTGGGCCGGCCCACTACAAATGGGATCGAAGCCAGCCTTGGCACGGTCAGCGCGCTGGGTGGCCCGATTCAAACGGGGCGCGGCGGCATGCTTGAAAAATATATTCGCACCGATGGCATTTCCTATCCTGGTTTTTCCGGTGGCCCACTGGTCGCCGCGGATGGAACGGTGCTGGGTGTCAATACATCCGGCCTGGCCAACGGTGTCGCTCTCACCATCCCTGCGGACCTGGCCTGGAACATTGCGGAGACCCTCACCCGGCATGGACGCGTGAGACACGGTTATCTCGGGATTCGCAGTCAGGCAGTTGAAATCCCCAGTCCCACACAAAAGGTTCTCCAGCGCGAGCAGGCTTCAGGCCTGTTGGTTGTGAGTATTGAAAAGGACAGCCCTGCCTCCAAAGGTGGATTAATAGTTGGCGATATTCTCATGTCTGTCGCGGGCGTTCCGGTGCTTCATCACGATGAACTTTTCGCGCGTCTCAGCGGAGACGTGGTCGGCAAGTCGGAGCCGGTTGAAATTCTGCGCGGCGGGCAACCTCAAACGTTGAACGTCTTGATCGGCGAGAGATAAATAAGAAAAGACTTTGGAAGTCTGGAAGAGTGAATACCATGAACTTCAATGGCACGTTTACACAAGTCATCCATGAACTCGTCGAGCAGGTGATGCCATCGCTCGTTATCGTGCGCGGCCGTCGCTTCGGCGCCGGCGCAGGAATTGTGTGGGCAGAGAAGGGACTCATCCTCACCAATAATCATGTCGTGGGACGACAAAATCCGATCGTTGTTCTGCAAAATGACGGCGAGTACGAATCGCGACTCCTCGCCCGTGACCCCGATGCCGATCTGGCACTGCTCTCCATCGAATCCACCGGCCTGACTCCGCTGCGGCCTGCCTCCGTTTCCGCGCGCGTGGGCGAGCTGGTCTTTGCCTTCGGCCATCCGTGGGGACAGCGTAATACGGTCACGCGTGGGATTGTGAGCGCCCTAGCATATGCCCAAAATCGCCGCGGCGATACCCTGCCCATTGTTCGCTCCGATGTGCGCCTGGCCCCCGGCAACTCAGGCGGACCACTTGTCAATACCTATGGTGAAGTCGTTGGGATCAATGCCATGATTGTCGGCGGCGATCAGAGTGTTTCGATTTCGGTATCGGTTGCCAATGAATTTGTCAATAAGGTACTCGCTAATCAGACCACCGGAGGACGTCCCAACGCAGAGACCCCCGACGATGTGATGTAGTGCATAAGACATTTGATTTGTTCAATAAAGAGACCGAAGCCGCTAACAGCTTCGGTCTCTGTTTTTTGAATAGCATATCCGGTTGCATACTAAATTGCTCCGACTTGGGCTATACTTCTGAGGTACGATTTAGGCCCCCAGCTCATGGAGAAGTTTTATGAAAACAGCATTATTAGTCATCGACATTCAAAACGACTATTTCCCCGGCGGCAAGTTTCCGCTCGTGAAGCCGCTGGAAGCCGCAAAAAATGCATATATCTTGCTTCAATGTTTCCGCGAGCACGGTGGGCGTCACATCCATATTCAGCATATTTCCCTGGAACCCGATGCGTCCTTTTTTATCAAGGGCGACAGTGGGTCCGATATTCATGATTCGGTCGCACACTTTGAAGGGGAGCCGATCGTGTATAAGCATGAGCCCAACTCCTTTCTGAACACCAACCTGCTTGAATTATTGCGGGAATGGGAAACGGAACGCCTGGTGATTACCGGCATGATGACTCACATGTGTGTGGACGCAACGGCCCGCGCCGCCGTGGATCTGGGATTTCAAGTCATCGTTGCTGAAGATGCCTGCGCAAGCCGCGACCTGCAATATGGCGATACGACCATTCCGGCGGATTTTGTACATAAGTCCTTTCTGGCCGCGTTGACGTGGTACGGAAAAGTGATGAAATCCGATGAGATCATCGCCCTGCTCGCAGCGGAAATGGTTAAATAATGTCGTTGCGAGGAGCGTTCGTCGCGACGAAGCAATCTCCTCTTTCGATCGTGAGATTGCTTCGGGCGGAACACCACCGCCCTCGCAACGACATAGAGTAGAAGCATTTCAATGACAACTGAACTTGACCCTGAACGACAAAAACAAGCCAAACAATATGCCCGCATTCGCCGCCGCTTATGGCTGGTGGATACGATTTTTAGCGGCCTGTATGCTCTGGCCTGGTTATTCTTTGGCTGGGCGATCTCCTTACGTGCGTGGCTGAATCAATTTACTCACAGCGAATGGATTCTGGTCCCGCTCTTCGTCGCGGTCTTTGGCGGCATCTACACAATTCTCAATTTGCCGCTCGGCTACTATAGCGGATTCGTCCTGCCGCATCGATTTGGACAATCCAATCAATCTTTCAAAGATTGGGTGATCGATCAGCTGAAAGGACTCGCGATCGGCGCGCCCATCGGGCTGATCCTGCTCGAGCTGCTGTATCTCGCTTTGCGCGTGACCGGTGCCCTCTGGTGGCTGTGGGCCGCAATTGGATTGCTGATTTTCAACGTGTTACTTACGAACCTTGCCCCAATCTTGATCATGCCCTTGTTCAATAAATACGTTCCACTCGGCGATGAGCACAAGGATCTGGCGGATAAGTTGCTGGCTCTGGCAGAACGCGCCCATACAAAAGTTCGCGGTGTATTCAAGTACGATATGTCAAAGCGGACCAAATCTGCCAACGCGGCCCTGACCGGTATCGGTAACTCGCGCCGAATCGTGATTGGCGATACGCTGATCAATGAGTTTTCAACGGACGAAATCGAAACTGTATTGGCCCATGAACTGGGACACCAGGTCCATCGCGATATTCCGTTGTTCATCACCTTTGGAACGCTCAGCACCACGTTGAGTCTGTTTCTGGCTTCGTTAGCCCTTAACTGGGTGATTCACAATTTTGGTTTCACCTCTCCGGCCGATGTCGCGGCTTTCCCGGCTTTGAATCTCATATTCGGCGCGTATGGTCTGCTCACCATGCCGCTGGGCAACGCCGTCTCGCGCTGGCGGGAAGGGATGGCCGACGATTACGCGCTGCAGGCCACGGGGAAGCGCGAAGCGTTCGCGTCCGCATTTACGCGGCTGGCGAATCAAAATCTGGGAGAAGTCGATCCTGAAAAATGGGTGGTGTTCCTGTTCTATTCACATCCCCCGCTCGGCGATCGGATCGAAAAAGCGCGGCGCCGGCCACAGACAGCCTGATTCAGGTCTGTGACCAGCTTCTCCTCTTCAGGAAAATTGGAATCATAATGATCGTTACAATGATGAAACTCATCAAGGTCAGTCCGTCCGTCGAGCCGATTTCTGAGCGATCTTCCGCGGGTTGGGGAGTGGCTGTGATCTGAAAGAAAAGCGCCGCACCAGAGTATTCACCAAATTTGGAGGATTGTATCGAGTTCGTTCCGCTGAAGGCGACAACTGTGAGTGCCAGGAGCAGGCTGATGAGGAGAATGATGATGGGTCGGTAAAACTTTTTCATGGATTCCGGTGAGTATAACATGCGTGCATATGTACTAGCCTGTTCTTTTGCAGTATAATCTCGCCGAGTTGGAAATTTTTAAGGTGCACCACCCGGAGACTCCTTATTAATTTTGGTTGATCCTTTTTCGCTCGTCCTGATTTTCTTTCGTAATTGGGACGAGTTTTCATATAAGGGTTATCCTTTGATATATTGTCGTGTTACCCGTTCAAAATCAGCTCGCGAAAAAACAAAGTACGGTTAGGGGCATGTGGTTTGTCCTCAGCTACATTTTTGGGATGTACGTTTATAAACAAGATTTGATTTGCCGCGTATCCCATCAATAAGTTTACTGATTGATTTACTGGTTGAGCCGCAGCATACGCTTCGATTCTGGATAATTCAGCGGCACTTTGTAGTATAATTTCGTGCATTATTTCACGAACAACTCTCTCAGAGGAGAATGCATGGTCAAGAGATTTTTTGAATGGGCGATGAGTCCAATGGGGCGGGTCGCGATCGTCGTTGGGGCACTTGCATTTTTCAGTCTTGCCGCTTATGGAATTTCTATCACCCAAACTCCACCCGCACAACCGATCCAGTTTCCGCACAACCTCCACGTAGGATTTCAGATCCAATGTTTGTATTGTCATCCGGGTGCGCTGCGGGGTGTTTCTCCAGGTCTGCCAACGCAAAGTAAATGCTGGGGGTGCCACCAACAGATCGAAAAGACATTCACGAGCGAAAAGCTTGCCGTCCTGGTCGATCATGTAAAGAATAACAGTCCGATTCAATGGGTTCCTGTAGCGCAGGTGCCAGATTTTGTACACTTTACGCACCGTCCACACATTGCTGCAGGGCTGAACTGTGAGACCTGTCATGGGGATATGTCCAAGGTTGAAATTGCTCAAAACCCACAGGTATTCAATATGGGCTTCTGTTTGAAATGTCATAAATCCCGAACCGAAGATAATGCATTGAACAATCCGACGAATGATCCGCAGATTTCGGCGCTCCTGCATGAGAAACGCACCAAACTGACCGACTGCGGAACATGTCATTATTAGACCGGGTGAAAAGGAATTCATTATGAGTGAAAAAATTTCCCGGCGTGATTTTCTCAAACTGGCTGGTGCAGGAGCCGCAACGACTGCGGTCCTGACCGGTTGTGGTCCGGCTTCTCGTTATGTTCAGCGCGAACCCTACATGAAGATGCCGGAATACACCTACAACGGCTTGAGCACATATTACGCCACCACGTGCCGAGAATGCGCTGCGGGCTGCGGGCTGATTGTCCGTACCATGCAGGGGCGCGCCATCAAAGTGGAAGGCAACCCGGCACATCCGGTCAATCGAGGCAAAACCTGTTCGCGTGGTCAGGTTACGCTGCAGGGCTTGTATAATCCAAACCGCGTGCGCGGCCCATTGAAGCACAACCGCGGAGAAGCTCTCTACAATGAAAGCTTCGAAAATATCGAGCCGAATATGAGTTGGGACGAGGCGATTCAAGTCATTGCAGATGCCAGCAAGAATCCATCTGAAGTTGCCTTTCTGATGGGGACAACCTCGGATCATCTCTTTGACCTTGTATCTGATCTGGCAACCTCCAGCGGCGCGCCCGCTCCAATTCGATTTAGCGCTGCCAGCATGTTTGAATCACAGGCCACCTTAAGTAGGGCGGCTGAGGAACTTTTCGGTCAGGCTGCACTGCCTTTCTTCGATATCGGCAATTCGGATCTGGTGCTGTCCTTTGGTGCGAACTTCCTTGAAACCTGGTTATCTCCGGTAGCTTATACACGCGAATTCGCAAAGATGCGCCGCGGCAACCCCAAGCGACGTGGTTACTTTATTCAATTTGAATCACGAATGTCTTCCACGGCGGCGAAAGCCGATGAATGGATCCCGATACGTCCCGGGACCGACGGCCTGGTTGCACTTGCCATTGGCAGGCTTGTGGCTGAGGCAAAGGGCGGCGCCGCGCCGCGAGCCTTTGCCTCTGTTGACCTGGAAAGTGTAGCCTCGGCGGCCGATGTGAAATTGGAAACATTGGAGAAGGTTGCACAGCACATCGCCGAGTCGGCAAATCCAATTGCTGTTCCGGGCGCTTCCGCACTGGGGCTAAGCAATGGTCTGCAAATCGCTGAAGCGATTCTTACTTTTAATGCGTTGATCGATAACATTGGGAGGGCCGGTGGAGTATTCCTTTCCCCGCTCTCGCCCAACCAGGATGATTACCACCGATCGGCCAATGTACAGGAGATGACCGACTTCATCGCCAGGATGACGAGTGGCGAGATTAAGGTACTGTTCGTTCACGGTGTGAACCCGGTCTTTGAGCTCCCCAGGTCTCTTGGATTCGCGGAAGCGCTTGCAAAGGTGGGAACTGTGATTTCATTTGCGACCTTCCCTGATGAAACTGCTGTTGCCGCTGATTACGTGTTTCCTGATCGTCACGGACTCGAGTCCTGGGGTTATCAGCGTGTTGCGACGGGGACTCCCCAATCTGTGCTCTCGGGTCTGCAGCCGGTCGTCACAGGTGTCTATGATAGAGATACGCCTACGCTGGTATATGACGCTCGCGGAACAGCGGATGTGCTGATCGCGGCCGCAAAGTTGGCGGGTGGCCAGGTGGCCCAGGCTCTGCCTTTCAGTGATGAAGTGGAATACATTCAAAGCAAATTGACCAATCTGATCGGTCAGGCAGATGGATCCTTTACTGCTCCGGAAATCAACTCGTTCTCTGCATATTTTCAGCAGCACGGCGGTTGGTGGAAGACCACTCCTGCACTTGTTGCTCCGGTTGCGACAAATGCTTTGGGCAAGAGTCTGGACGTCAATGCGATCGTCCCCGCTATGGGCGAGAATGAGTTCTTCTTCCTGCCGTTTGTTTCTCCTACTTTGGGGGAGGCGGGCGCCAATAAGCCCTGGCTGCAGGAGTTGGCCGATCCGACGACGACTGTGATGTGGAATACCTGGGTCGAGATCAATCCGCGCACCGCTGAAGAAATGGGTATTGAGGATGATGATGTCGTTCGCATTGTGGGCGAGGCCGGAAAGGTGGAGGCGTCTGTTTACAAGTATCCGGCGATACGTCCCGATACGATCGCGATGCCATTTGGGCAGGGCCATACGGCGTATGGACGCTATGCTCAAGGACGCGGGGTGAATCCGGCAGATCTCTTTGGGCCTCACTTCAATGAAGCTGGCGATCTGGTGTTTACAGGGACAAAGGTCCGGGTTGAAAAGACGGGGAAAAAGCGTGTATTGACCCGTATGGAAGGCAAGCTGGGCGTATACGGATTTCTTGAGGAAAAAGAGAAATAGGAGAGCATTATGGCTACTGAATTAGAAATGCCCGGTGTTAAGAATCAAGCTCCAGAAGAAGGACCGGTCGGCGTTTGGGGCATGGTGATCGATCAGGATCTCTGCACGGGTTGTCAAGCTTGTGTGGCGGCTTGCTCTATGGAAAACAATGTCCCGATTGTAGGCGAGGACGATGCCAACTACGGCCGCTATATGCACTGGATCCGGATCGAGCGGCTGTGGGAGAGCACGGAATATCCTGAAGTCAAGATGACTCCGTTTCAGCCTATGCTCTGCCAGCAGTGCCATAACGCGCCGTGTGAGCCTGTTTGTCCGGTCTATGCTTCTGTACATAGCATGTCTGAAGATCTCAATTTGCAGGTCTATAATCGTTGTGTAGGGACGCGTTATTGCGGCAATAACTGCCCATATCAGGTTCGCGCCTTCAACTGGTGGGATTATCAGGATGAGCGCATCCACCCGGAATTGGTCACGTTGCACAATCAGATGAATCCCGATGTGACCGTGCGCCGCCGTGGTGTTATGGAAAAGTGCACCTTCTGCATTCAGCGTATTCACAAAGCCGAGGATAAAGCCAAGTCTGAGGGACGCGAAATTGAGGATGGCGAGTTCACCACCGCCTGTGCACAGGCCTGCCCGGCGAATGCCATCAACTTTGGTCGACTGGATGACCCGGAATCACAAATCAACCAGCTTGCCGAGGCGAATCCCAGCCGATCCTTCCATGCGCTCGAAGAAGTACGGACACTGCCCCGTATTACCTATCTGAGGGGAGGTGTCTAAATGACAACAGTGGCGAAACCGTTGGCCCGTCGCCATGCCGAAGAGCATGAAGATCTGCGTCAATTCATCATGCATGACCCGCTGCCGCGCGGAAAAATGAATGCTATGGCAATGGAGTCGATGCATGCGACGAGCCCGATTTTCTGGGTCGTGACGGCTGTCCTGGCAGCCATCGTCGTTTTTGCTTTGGGATACGAATGGTATATCCTCATTATGAAGGGTCAGGGCACAGCCGGTGTTACTCGTCCCGACTACTGGGGTGTTTTCCTCGTGAACACCGTGTTCTGGATCGGTATCAGCCATGCCGGCACATTTATCTCCGCCATTCTGCGGGTCCTGAAAATTGAATCACGTCGTCCATTCACACGGGCAGCAGAGCTGATGACCACTTTCGGTCTGGTACAGGCTGGCCTGAGCATCTTCATGCATTTGGGGCGTGTCTGGCTGGTGTACTGGATGTTCCCGATTCCGAATGAGCGACAGATCTGGCCCGATTTTCATTCGCCGCTGATGTGGGACCTGATGGCGATCACAACCTACCTGTTGTGCAGCACCATGTATTTGTTCCTGCCGCTCATCCCTGACCTGGCAATGGCGCGTGACCGCACGGAAGGCGGCTGGCTGAAACCATTTTACAGAATTCTGGCGCTAGGCTTCCGCGGTACGGAAGGGGAATGGAAGAATCTGGTTACGGCGATGAATATCTTTGCCTTTGCGATCATTCCCGTGATGTTCTCAGTGCATACCATCGTTTCCTGGGACTTTGCCATGGCTTCCCGCCCGGGCTGGTCCTCGACTGTGTTTGGTCCCTACTTCGTGATCGGCGCGTTACATTCCGGCATGGCGGCGGTCGCCATCGTGTTGTTCCTGTTACGTTCCACGATGCTGCATTATAAGTATTTCATCCGGGCGGAACAATTCAATACCATTGGTACACTGATGCTGCTGGTCTCGATGGCATGGGCATATTTCTACTTCAATGACTATCTTGTTCCGTGGTATGGAGGGGATGTCTGGGACAAGCTTGTTCAGGAGTATACCGAGAAGGGTTCTCTGGCATATCTTTGGTACACCATGCTGATCGTGAATATCGCGGTGCCCTGGGCAACTCTTTGGAACAGAAAATGGCGTGAAACTCCCTGGCTGTTGGCGATCGTAGGCTTTTTAATTAATATTGGCATGTACCTGGAGCGCTACATCATTATCCCGGTCGGTGTGACGATTAACCGTATGCCGTTTACGTGGCGTCAGTATGAACCGCGCATTGAAATTCCCATGACGATAGGTACTTTCGCCTTATTCCTATTATTGTATATGCTGGCTTCCCGGATCATCCCTCTCATCCCGGTATGGGAAGTGCAGGAAGGTCAGGAAGCTCACTTGATTCGCAAGATCGGCAAGGCTGAAATTTCCACGCTCAGTGAGATGGAGTAAAGAGAGGCTTCGTTATGTCTGAATCCATTACACTTCTGGCCATGTTCCACGATATCGAGCCCGCTTCGGAGGGCGTCGAAAAGTTACAGCAATTCGGTTTAGCTGATGACGATATGAACGTTATTTCAGGCATACCCATCAAACACTCCATTTTGGGTAGACCGGCGGCCATCACCTATGTGTCGCGGATCGGCTTATTTGGTGCGGTCCTGGGAATGTTTCTGGGTATCTTCTTCATCTATGGCATTCCTTACCTCTATCCCTTGCTGGTCGGCGGGCAGCCTATCTTTCCCATACCCCAGGGCTTCATCATCACATTTGAGATGACGATGCTCGGGCTGATGGG
>OELG01000254.1_pt1 | contig 12022 bp, 14 predicted proteins | sample 1503541 | NCBI WGS metagenome assembly OELG01 (sample SAMEA104379617, study PRJEB20068) | metagenome | biome: 1000743; feature: 77; material: 1998 | place: USA | collected 2012 | depth 25 m | reverse complement strand
TCCTTTCTCTACTGCAATACACATTCGGCAAAGTCATCGAAACATTTTCAAACAACTGGTTCCTGCTTTTGCTGAGCATCGTGATCAGCGCCGCATTGAAACTCTATGTGGACCAGAACGCCATCGCAGGCTTCCTGCGCCGCAACACAAAGAACAGCGTGATTATGTCCACCAGTGTTGCCGTTGCCACGCCGCTCTGCTCGTGCGGCACAACGGCCATTGTACTAGGCATGATGGCCTCCACAGTTCCCTGGGCGCCCATCGTAGCCTTCCTGGTCGCGTCTCCGCTCACCTCCCCTCAGGAACTTTTCTACAGCGCAGGCCTGTTTGGCTGGAACTTCGCCATCGCGTTTTTTGTCGCATCCATTCTACTTGGACTGGCTGGTGGCGCCGTCGCCAGTTTTGCTGAAACACGCGGGTGGCTGGCAAATCAAGCTCGCCTGGCGGAGCCAAAATCACCATCCCTTTCATTGGGCATCATGGGCGCGGCGGCTCCCACCTCACTCGACTTGCCGGTCATCTCACAACCTGTCGAACCTGCGAAGCCAGCGGTCACCCTTTCGATGTTCATGCAGGAAATGTGGGTCATCAGTAAGCGCTTACTCCCTCTCTTCATCGGTTTCACAGCCATCGGATATTTACTCAATGGTTTGATACCCGCTGCGTGGATTACCAGTCTCGTCGGTGCAGGTCACGCGTATAGCATTCCACTCGCCGCCACACTGGGATTGCCGTTCTATATCAATACTGAGGCCTCGCTCCCTCTCGTCCGTGCGATGTTCGATAGCGGCATGAGCCAGGGCGCGGCGCTGGCCTTCCTCATCACGGGCGCAGGCACATCCCTGGGTGCACTGAGCGGCGCGCTCACCATTGCGCGCTGGCGCGTGATTGCCATTGTCCTTGCCACGTTATGGCTGGGCGCCATTGTTCTCGGCTTTGCCTACAACTTTCTTTTCTAAATTTGTCTCAAAGACAAGATTTGCTACAAGGAGACAGTATGTACATCAATCTAATCCTACTTATCGTGATCGGCCTGACCTGTTTGGACTGGTTCGCTCCACTGGATCGATTCTGGAGATTCGCCAGCGACGCAGGGACCGGGGCGAAGATTTCAAAACATTTTTATAAGAGGAGTTAAGAGATGACCACCGACACTACCATTCACGAAGCCGTTCGCGAGCATTATGCAGAACGGATCAAGAACAGCGCCTCGTGCTGCGGCGCCGACAACTGCTGTTCCACTGATAGCAGCCTCTACCCGGCAGATTTACTTGCCACACTCCCAGAGGGTGAATCCTCTATCAGCTATGGCTGCGGCGATCCGGTCACACTTGCCTCCCTGCAGCCGGGACAAACCGTCCTCGATCTCGGCTCCGGTGCCGGACTCGATTGTTTCTTCGCCGCAAAGAAAGTTGGTGAGACGGGAAAAGTGATCGGCGTGGATATGACGCCGGAGATGATCGAACGGGCCCGGAGTAGCGCGAAGCGGATGAACATCCAGAACGTGGAATTTCGCCAGGGCTACATCGAAGAAATGCCGGTGGAATCCGACAGCGTGGACGTCATCATCTCGAACTGCGTGATCAACCTTTCACCCGACAAGTCCAAAGTGTTCAGTGAAGCGTTCCGTGTGCTGCACTCCGGAGGAAAACTCGCCGTTTCCGATATCGTCACCGACGGCCCACTCCCCGCATCCATCAAACAAAGCCTGAGCGCGTGGGCGGGCTGTGTAGCCGGCGCAGTGGATGTAAAAGATTACATCGCCATGATGGAATCGGTTGGCTTCACGAATATATCGATCACACCCGTATTCTTCGACAAACAAACGGTTGACTCGGCCGTTGCTGACCTCGGCGGCGCAATCGAGCTGAAGACTGTTTCGCGCGATGACGTGTACAAAGCAGTCTATAGCGCAAAGATCACTGCATATAAAAAGTAATTCGCGGCAACAAGACGCTATCCATCAGGATGGCGATTTTTTATCGGGAACTTTTGCGATTTCATATCGTCTATTTTTCAGAAGGAGACGAAATGAAAAAGCTTTTACTAGTCGCTCTGGCCGTAGTACTCGCCGCGTGCTCAGCGGGCGGAAGTGAATTTTCACGCAACCAGGAAAAATGGCAGGATGCCAACATCACCCATTATCGCATGCAATTGAACATCAGTTGTTTTTGCGCCTTTCGCGATCAGATGCCGTTGACTGTTGAAGTGCGGGACGGTCAGATCGTTTCGATGGCCGCGGTAGATGGCACATTGGTTCTCGATACGGACCCGAATTATGAGTTCTTCGCACCTCACGCGACCATTGACCTGCTGTTCGCGGAACTCGATTCCGCGCTCAACGGCGGCGCGGATTCGGTCACAGTAACCTATGATGCCACATACGGGTTCCCCACAGAGATCGCCATCGATTTCAGTCAGCAAACCGCCGACGAAGAAATGTACTATACCATTTCAGGTTTCGAAGCGCTTCCATAAACGGAGCCAGCCTCCGGCTGGGAACGAAGCGAAAAAGCCCCTAAAGGTTTCGAATTCCTTTAGGGGCTTATCGTTTCATTTTACGGTACTATCCACTGTTGAATAAATTGCATGCACTACACCTCACCCAACAAGACCTGGTCCGCGCCGCGATCGATCTCCCACGGATAGACAATAAATGCGTCGGTGACCGCCGCGTAATAATCGGGTCGTACATTCCCAAACAGACTTCGATACGGGTTGAAATGCAGCACACAAGTTTCAGGGACGCCGCCCGCGGCAGAGACGCGGTTCTTCACGGCCGTAATTGTTCTCCCGACACCCCAAACATCGTCAACGATCAGCGTGGGACGGCCGCGCAATTTATCCTCGGCCGGGAATTGGATAAATTCAGGCCAGGCAATCAACTTGGATTCCGTCGTACGCATCTGGGCAGGGAAATCAACCGCCGCCGTGAGTATGTGCGTGATCCCCATCGCTTCGGCCAGCAGGCCTCCCGGGATGATGCCGCCACGCGTGATCATCACCATCGCAGTGAATTCACGAGTGAACTGCGGGATCAGGTGGCCGATCAGCCGATCGACCTCATCCCATGTAATTATCTCGCGTCGTGGTCCTTGGGGTTGCATCTCTTCGACTACGCTCCCTTTGGTCGCTCCGCTCAGAGCGGATGCAGACCTAATACTGCTGCCAGAGGCGCCGGCGCCGGAACCCGGACGGGTTGACCGGCTGTCACCTGGGCCTTTTCCACTTCGCGTGCCCACAGATATAAACACGTATGATAAGCCGTGGATGTATACGAACCGATCACACTGGCCACCATCACAAAAGCAAAAAAGATGAAGGCTGCCAGGGCGATGGCAAGAATGGAAAGAACATTCAACTGGCCGGTCACATACACTGCACCGCCTCCGATCGCCAGCGCAATCAGAAAACCGACAAGCCCAAGCCCAAAGCCGATCAACCCCGTCACCCAGCGGACGCCCACAGTGCTGATACCGATCAGTAACAGGTTTTCGCGGGTGATCTTCAACACACGCTGCATTCCGTCCCTCAGATTCAGATCGTCGATCACCATGGTGGGCAGGATCAGATAGGAAGCCTCCGTCCACAACACCTGGAGCAGATTCGTGGCGCCCCGCACCAGGTTTACGGCGACTCCGCCCCGCCGGTTGCGTTGGGCCGCATTGCGGAGCAGGTTCACAGCCGTAGACGCCGCTGCGAGCGTGAGAATATCAAAGAAATCGCGGCGGACTACCGCCCAGGCCTTATCCATGCGCCCGTCGCCTTCTGCAAGATAACCGTAGATCAAATACACGGTCATCGCTGAAAAAATGTACGACACCACGAACTGCACAAAGACCATTACGCCGCCCATTACGAAGAGAATGGCATTTCCAAATCTTGAATTGCCAAATAATAAGACTGCTCCGATGATTGGAATAATGCCAACCACCGAAACGATCATGCCAGCGATCAATGCATAAACAGACGGTTTTAGCAAGTCTTTATCCTTGAACGCCATCTGCCAGGCCTGTTTGAGAAATGACCAACCGCGTGAAAAAGATTCCATTGCGTCTCCTATAATCGTTGCTGGTCGAGTAGTCCCGCGTGCCATTCGCGGGACGTATCGAGACCAACAAATGCCAAAATTGCTCTTAATAACTTGATGGTCTCGATTTGCCCCTCGCTCTGCTCGTGGCTACTCGACCATCGGCATTCAATTGATTATAGCAAACTTACTGGCTCTACTTCAACCCGCCAGCCATCCAATCTTACACCTCTCATCAATTCGTGAGGGTTCGCGCCGCGCAGGACGATCTGCCAGCGATAATAACCGCCCATTTTCGCAAAGAAACAGGGGACGGGCCCGATCAGGGTGACGTTTTCCCAGCGATCGGCTTTCAACATGCCCTCCAACTTTTCTGCCACCCGCCCTGCTTCCCTCTCAGCGGCGTCCTGATCCACGTCCCGATATTCGAGTCGCACCAGGCGCGTAAACGGCGGATAACCCAATCGCCTGCGCTGCGCCAACTCATATTCGTAGAATCCATTCACATCATGCTTCGCCGCCGATTGGATGATTTGATTTGCAGGGTCAAAAGTTTGCAAGACGACTTTGCCGCCGCGTTCACTTCGGCCAGCCCGTCCCGCGACCTGAGTCAACACCTGAAACACTCGCTCCCCCGCAAATGGATCAGGCAAATGCAGGCCCACATCCGCCAGCACGATGCCGACGAGAGTCACCAGTGGAAGATCAAGGCCCTTGGCCAGCATTTGTGTACCGATCAAAACATCCGCTTTGTGATTTACAAAATGAGACAGAATCATCTCGTGCGAATCTTTTTGACGGGTCGTTTCCCAATCCCAGCGCAGCGTGCGCGCCCTGGGAAATAGCGCGTTGATCTCCGCTTCCACCTTTTCACTTCCTAATCCATACTCACGGATCTGCTTTCCACCACACTGCGGACAAGTCATCGGCCTCTGCCTTTCGTATCCGCAACGATGACACATGAGAGTTGGAAGGTTGTCGGGTTGGAAGGCGCGGCCCTGAGCTCGTCGAAGGGTTGGAACGTTGTCCTTCAACTTTTCGACCTGCACACCTTTTAACTTTTCCAGGTGGAGAGTCAGCGGCGTTTCGCAGTTTGGACACTTAAGAACATACCCGCAATCGCGGCAGAAGATATACGTGGCTGTCCCGCGTCGGTTGAGGAACAGAATGGCTTGCTCCCCCCGCTTCAGCGTGGACTCAAGCTCTTTGTGCAGGAGCCGGCTAAAGATCCCGCGCTGGCCCGCCTTCAATTCATCCCGCATATCCACGATGTGGATCGGAGGCAGTCCTAATTCAACAATCCGTTTCGGCAAGTCCAGTTTATAGACTTGATCGATCTCGGCGCTATAGCGTTGTTCCACCTTTGGCGTCGCGGATCCCAATACACACACCGCACCGCACCGACGAGCATACATTTGCACAGCGCTGATCGCATGATAGAATGGCGGTTCCGCCTGGTAATAGGATGAGTCATGGCATTCATCCGCAACGATGAGGCCAATATCGGGCAGCGGTGCAAACAACGCGCTGCGTGCGCCGATGACAACTTTGAGCTCGCCCGCCCGCGCGCGTCGCCAGGTATCGTAGCGCTCCCCCTCTGAAAGCTTCGAATGGACCAGGCCTACTTGGCCGGGGAAACGACTCAAAAAGCGGCGAACCGTCTGCGGTGTAAGCGCAATTTCAGGGACGAGAATGATCGCCTTCCGGCCGCGTTTGATCACGGCTTCGGTGGCACGCAAATAGATTTCCGTCTTGCCCGAACCTGTTACGCCTTGTAGAAGGAACGAGTGGCGAGCGCCGGGTGATATGATCGCTTTGAGGATCTCCTTCATCGCGACATTTTGTTCCGGCGTAAGTTCGATGACTTGTTTACCTGCATAGATCTCTGTATCTTTTCCTGTTTTCGCCAACGGATCGCGAAAGATCTCACTCTCGAACAACCGGATCAAGCCACGCTCTTCAAGTTCTTGCAAATCCGCGAGATTACATCCGCTTTCGGCGTAGACCCATGAGAGGTTGACGGGCTCCGGCTGCCTGATTAAAAACTGCAGCGCGGCCTGACGACGTGCCAGTGTTTGCTTTGTTCCCAGATTGGGCATCTCCTGCGCCGCCTCTTCTGGCGTGACGGCAAGCTGGGTCACACGTACATGTTTTGACCTCACCCGCGGTGGAGGGAGAATACTTTCAGCTGAGATGATCCCTTTGCGTACCAGGAATTGCGCCGTTTTCCGCCAATCAACTCTGGCAAAATGCGTATCAATCTGCCGCCCGCGCAAGGGGCCACGCGTCCGCAATAAATTCAATATCCTGTTTTCGACAGTGAGTCTCTGCGTCTTGGGGCTAACATCTTTTTTCCCACTTTCTACTCCTGTACTTTCTACCCTCTGATCTCTCAACTCATAAATCGTATCCACCTGCTGACTCAATCCTGTCGGCAAAAACAAACTGACCATAGCTGCCAGTGGCGCAAGCGTGGATTCTGCCATTGCCTCTGCCAGGGAAATTTGCGCCTGGGTAAGCACCGGTTCAGGGTCAACGAGTTCGATCACTTCTTTGACGTTTTGTACCGACGGCTGGTCAATGAAGCGAAAGACCACGCCCTGCACCGTCTGCTTCCCGAATGGGACGATCACCAGGTGCCCCGGGCCAATTTGGCCCGCCAGCGATTCAGGAATGGCATAATCAAATACGCCCGAAACGGCGGGGATGTTGACAACGATTTGAACAAAGGAAGTCATTGGGTAATTTTAACGTGAAAATTCGACAGAGTAGAGTAACGCAAGAATTTGTCAACAAAATGATTGTGCGACACATTTCTTCAAACAAGGTGTTTCAATGAAAAACGATTCATACCACGAAAGGAATCAGCCACCTCATGTACCCCAAGCCCAAAGGATTCAACAACGTTGGCATTATTCAATGCTTTCTCGCGGCCTTCTTCGTGCTGTGGTTTCTGACCATGCCGCAGAACGGCATCTATTTTGCCTGGCCCGTCAAACCCGAAATGACCACGCTGTTCCTAGGCGCAGGCTTCCTCTTGCGCAGTTACTTCGGCTATCACCTGTGGCGCGACAAGCACTGGTACACGCTGCGCTGGAGTATGAATGGGGACTTTGCCTTTCTTGGGACGTTGTTCCTCACCACCTGGTGGCATGCCAGCGAAATGAACTGGCATATCCAGGGCGTCAGTGATGGCCTACGGATTTTTAGCCTGATCGTCGCGCATGTCTGGGTGTTGGCCTACACCTTCGAACCGCTGACGGTCTTCCTGCTCCATCCACGCGCTAAGGAAGCGCGTGATCCGGTCCCGGCAGAACTTTCAGAAGGCGAAATCCAACCTGTGATGAGAAACGCCCTCGCTGCGACCTTTTTCCTGGGCGCCGCCTTTTGGGCGGTCCTGTTCATCTCACCGGAATTTGCCAATACGCGCTGGCCCTGGGAGTTGAACGCCTTCGACTCGCGCATTATGTCTGCCTGGTTCGCAGGGAGCTCCGTCTGGGCAGTCACGATGTACTTCATGAAAGATTGGGCAGAAATCAAAGTGGGCGTTCGCGCCCTCATGCTTTTCCTGCTCGGTGAGTTCGTCGTTTGGATTGTGGCAGCGCCGCGCTATCCTAGCAATCACACCGCAATCGCCTCCCAGCAGGGTATCACGTACGAGGTCGCTCTGGGGGTAATGGCAGCCTGGTATCTGTACGCGTACTGGAAACAGGAACAGCAAGTGCAAAAAAGAAGGACTCTCGCAACAAAAGAGGCGGCTTGAAAAAGTCGCTTTCTTCATTGATCATGATAATTCCTGGCTTGCTACAGAAACACGGCTCGCGGATCACTTCAAAGGCAGGTAAATAATCTGTCCATCCAGCTCACCGTGATTACAGACCTCAACAATATACAATATTTCCTCAATGGCGATGCCTAAAGAAACTTTTCGGCTGACTTCGATTACACCAGGCATGTACATACCTGCTTCAACCCGCTGATAAGCATATTTCGTAATTGTCGTTACATCGTGAGTGAGCAAAACTCGATTCTCATTTGCCGCCCATTCCAAAATCTCAGGATCCTCCCTGGAGGACAGACCTACATCCTGCACACGGACAATATCCAGCGCAGGCTTGACCCGTAACAAGCCGCGAACGATGGTGTTGTTGAAATTTTCATCAGCAACCAGAAAAAGCAATCTATCTTTTTCCGTTTTTATTCCGCGCTAATAACCGTTCACGAATCCGTGATTGAGCAAACCTCGCTTTATTCTGGCTGCGGATTTGTTCGGCAATTTTTTCACGGCGCCTGAGATATGTTTCTACTTTCTTTTTTTGGTGCAAATAGTAGCCAATGACAGAATACACATCTGCCAAAGGGATGACTGGGTATTGAACGGCAATCTCCTCCGCGGTCAAACCTTCTAGAAATGCACTGACAATAGTATCTAATGTGACGCGCGTTTTACTGACGCGGATCACACCGTCTTTATCCAGTTTCAAAGGGAGGATCTCAATAAAGGTAGCAGTGGACATTGTTGCATCCGTCTGACGTTATTAAGTATAGCATACCAAAAATTACTTCCTTAATACCACCGCTGCGCCGTAACCCACCACTGACGAATAATCTCCCATCACATCACCGGATGTAGCGTGCTGCAAAACTTTCACCTTGTTCGCACCTAATTCGCGTGCGGCCCACAACACCGCCGCGACGGCAGCATGTCCACAGGCAAAGGCCTTGCCCGTGCGTTCCGCTTCGAAAATCGATTCGGGGTCAAACGATTCAAAGCGCCTGAGCATTTCGCGGTCGAGGCGCTCGGCCTTCGTCTGATCGTAAAAATGGGAAAGATCGGTGGAGGCGACCAACAGTGCGTTCTTACCCTTGAGAACCTTCGCCAGCGCGAGACCCAGTTTCCGCGCGACGTCCACTTCCTGTTCATGGATCATGATCGGCAGAATCTTGAAGTTACCGGCAAGGACGCGCTGCAGGAAGGGTAGTTCAATCTCGAGAGAATGCTCCCGGTCCGCGAACATCGGTGTGATCGGAACATCAAGTACTTGCGACATATCGGCAAGGGTAGCTTTGTCCACTTCGATGTTTCCGAGCGGCGTTCCGTACGCGTCATGGGCGGTGGTGATCAGCGGATAACGCGCCAGGTTATGAAAAGGTGAAACGACCGCGACCAGTTCCGGGCTGCGGGACCGAAGCGCCGCGAAGGCGTATCCCGCAACCCCGCCCGAATAGCGATGTCCCGCGTGCGGCGCGATGACCGCCACCACTTCCCCATCCAGGTCTGGGAGCTTTGCCCTATCTAAATATTCGTCTACGGAGTGGGCCAGCGCTTTTGCATTCCCCTCGTACCACGTTCCAGCAATTGGCGATGGACGAACATCAAGCATAAAATGATTGTAGCACTTTTTGTGTGGCCCGGAACGCAAGTTCTGGCAGGTTTTCCTGATCGAACCATTCGACGGCATCCGCGTCGTCTTCGGCTTTCATCTCGCCGCTCAGAATTTCAGCCTCGTAGACAATGACAAAGTCCGCGCCGCGCGGATGTTCGCGGCCGGCGACAATATCATATACCCGCAGCACGCGGACGTTCAGTCCTGTTTCCTCCAAACACTCCCTCACCGCGGCCTCAGCCGGGTCCTCGCCCCCATTAATGAAACCTGCTGGCAGCGTCCACAGGCCGCGAAACGGTTCCGTGGCGCGGCGCACAAGCAGTACTCGTTTCGCCTGGGTGACCAGCACGGCCGCCGCGACTTTGGGGTCAATAAAATGAATCCACTTGCAATTCGGGCAGACTTCGCGCAATTGCCCGTAAAGATGTTCCCGGTTCACCGGTGTTCCACAACGCGGACAGAAATTGAAATCGGAAGCAGCCATGTGTTTATTGTATCTTTGTTAAGCTTTCATGGGAGGCGAGCGTGGATCAGCGTCAGCGAAAAAAAACCGTCCGAGGGGTTGGCTCGGACGGATTTGATTCACGCAGATTTTAGCGCCAGCGGCTCATGGCCACGCGACGCATCAGGAGCATCAGCAGTGCACTGAGTAGGGCTACCACACCCAACGCAATCTGCCATGTGGATGATACCAGGGGTGCGCGGCTCTGTGCCTGAAACTGATCCTGGGCAGCCGCGTCATTTCCTACATCTGAGGACTTGAGTGTAGGAATTTCTGCCGTCCGCAAGGCATATTCTGCAGAGAGTGTCGGGGTCGGCGCGGGGGCCGCTGCAATAGGAGGTTCAGCGGGGGCCTCCGTTGCGGGTGCTTCGGTAGCGGGTGCTTCTGCGGCCGCCGGCGCTTCTTCCTGAGCAAAAAGTTCTGTGCTTTGCTGGCTGGTATCAGCGCCCCCACCTCCCATTCCATAGCCTGGAACTGCGGCCATGCGGCTGATCGAATTTAGACCAAAACTAAAGACAAACAACAGCGTGGCCAGCGCGCTGGCAAACCTGAACAATGGATACGCTCGCGGCAACGGCGGGTTTTGTCCCACCATCTTACGTGTAAGGGTAAAGTTCCGTGGCGCCCGGCGAGCTGGTAATTTCCGGAGCAGGGTTCGGGTGGCGCGCAGATCGTTCAAAACAGAAGCAAGTTGTGTATCGGTCTTGAGGCGGCTCTCCAGGCGCGCAGCATCAGACGGGCTGAGTTGACCGTCTAAATATGAAGAGAGGAGTTCAAGATCACGCTGTTTCATGACACATTCATTCTTTCTTCCAGACGATAAGAAGCGGGCAAAAGTTCCTCAAAGCCCTGTAAACACTCACGGAGTCTTAATCGGGCACGGGCCAGCCGGCTCTTGATGGTTCCCAAAGGGACCCGGATGGAGCTGGCCACCTCGATGTAATCCATACCCTGAATATCGGCCATCACAACCACGGTTTTGAATTCGAGCGGAAGATTATCCAGGCAGTGCTGGATGGCATGTTCCACTTCGTCAGCTTCGGCCTTCTGATCAGGGGTCATGTTGGGGTCCGCGAGCCAGCGCGGAGAATCCATCTCTTCGCCGTCATCGGTATCCGGCTCGAGGGGCGTGGTCGGACGCCGTTTCTGGCGGCGTAATTCGTCGTAACAGGCATTGGTCACCGTACGCATCAACCAGGCTTTGAACGATCCGCCGCGAAAAGACGTGATGCTCTTGAACGCCGAAATGAAGGCATCCTGCGCGGCATCTGCGGCCAGGTCGTCATCGCCGAGGATGCGCAGGGCAGTATTGAAGACACTATCCTGATAATGCAGGATCAGCGTATTGAAGGCGTCGAGGTTGCCGTGTTGTGCATCAGTGATGAGGGCTTGTTCGTTCATTGGGGGTTATTTTATCATTGCTGAAGGTTCGCCACGGAGCTACAGAGTATTGTTGTTAACGCTCGTAATGGGCCTTTGGTTTCAGCAAAAAATAGAGTCCACGCCAGAGAATGAGACCCAATGCAGAAGTGACCCCGAAAACAAGGACAAAGATTGGCTTGACATCCGAGGTTAAGATGGCCCCGCGCACGGTCACGGCAAGGGGTGATCCGAAGAGCATGGCCACGGGCACGCGCCAGAGTTGCTTCGGGTTGGAGGTGATTTCTTGTTTAAAAAGCCCAAGCCAGGGAGCCAGCAGGAACCAGGCTGCGCTCAAAGGGATGAATGTGGCCAAAAAGCGGGGAAGGCCAGTAACAGGCGATTCACGATGTGTGAGAAACCCAATGAGGGTGGTGATCAAGAGCGAGAGGAAATCGCCGATAATTAGAGATTTTTTCTTCATAGGATAATTGTAGGGCATGGAACCTGCACCACGCCTGCAGGTCAGGCACGAGTGGATCTCATGCCCTACAATTCGATCTATTTTGATCGTTCGAATTCTTCGTTTCGCAAGGCTGGGAAGAGCAAGACCTCACGGATGGAGTGTTTATCGAGCAGCAGCATCGCGAGGCGGTCCACGCCCATGCCGAAGCCGCCGTTGGGCGGCATCCCGTAGCGCATGGCACGCAGATAATCTTCATCGAGCGGATGTTTCTCCTCAGC
>OELG01000326.1_pt1 | contig 12151 bp, 9 predicted proteins | sample 1503541 | NCBI WGS metagenome assembly OELG01 (sample SAMEA104379617, study PRJEB20068) | metagenome | biome: 1000743; feature: 77; material: 1998 | place: USA | collected 2012 | depth 25 m | reverse complement strand
CTGGCAGGTATAATTGTCGCGTCGAAAGACCTCACGCCGCGTCAACTTGACGCGTGGTCTCGGACGGTGAACCTGCATTCCCAGCCGAATGACCGAAGGTCGCGGAATTAACTGCTTTACGGTTTTTATGTGACCGCGTCCGTTAACGACCATATCGGCTTTGCCCGCCAGAAGCAATCCAACCGCGCGCCGTGTGGTACAAATATTAATCGGTTCGAAATTCGCGTTTAGCACCAGCACAGGATCGAGCATTCTGCCTCAGCAATGGGCATGATTATATGCCAGACTAACTAATTCGTAAAACCTGCTTTTTGCAATGACACGAACCTGTCATGAGGACATTCCATGATCATATTGATCGCCGGGGGCCGAGGGTTTCTGGGTACAGCGCTCACCGAGCGACTCACGCGATATAATCATCAGGTTTTCATCCTTACACGCCAGGCGCCAAAATCCGATCAATATATTCAATGGGATGGAATGACCCTGGGTCCCTGGGTTCAACGTCTCAGTGAAATGGATGCGGTCATCAATGTGACCGGATTTGGATTGGAACATTGGCCCTGGACACGGCGTAAGAAGCAACGGTTCATAGACTCTCGCGTCATTCCTGGATTTGTGCTTGCGGAGGCCTTCGAAAAGTCTGTGCGACGCCCGGGCATCTTCATCCAGGCATCGGGTATCAATCGCTACGGTCTACGCGGCGAAGGAACTGCAGACGAATCCACTTCACCGGCAGATGATTTTCTAGGTCAGCTCACCGTAAAATTGGAGGCAGCCACTGAAGTGATCGAAGCATTGGGCGTGCGGCGGATCATCGTCAGAACCGCTGTGGTGCTCGCCAGGCGTGGAGGGCAATTCCCGCTGATGGCCCTACCCGTGCGCCTTTTCTTTGGCGGCAGGTTCGGTGATGGCAAAAACTCCATGAATTGGATTCACGTTGAGGATTTTGTGAGAGCGGTGCAATTCCTGCTCGAAAACGAGAACGCGCGCGGCCCGTATAATCTGATTGCCCCGTCGTTCACGTCCGGCGGAGAGTTTATGCGCACAGTTGCCAAAACTTTGCGTCGTCCTTTCTGGTTCCATGTACCAAAAACACTGCTGCAACTCGGCCTGGGCGAGATGCATGTTGTACTGACCGAAGGCCGCCGCGCGCAACCCAAACGCCTCTCAGAACTTGGTTTCCGATTCCAGTTCGGAAACCTGGAAGATGCATTGAATGACTTGTTGAGGCAGTAAAATAGTTCATATTCCAGCGCCGGGTTTGTGAAGCCTTCGCTGGGACAAGTAGGAGATTTTCAGTGAAACGTATCTTAATCCTTGTCGGCCTGTTGGTCTCTGCCTGTTCACCTGCGGCCGCCCCTCAAGACACCCTGCCGACCGCCTATATTGATCAATCTTATCCGACTGTCGAATCAGCTCCTTTAGCAAATATCCAACAGACGAGCGGCATCGAAGTCCGTATCGATCGGGCCTGGCGCGATGGCAAACAGATCAACGCGGACGTGTGCTTTACGTTACTGGATGCTTCAGACTGGTCAGTATGGGGGGCTACTTTGCAATATCCGGGCGCGGCACTGACAGACTTTTCGTCCACGCTCGTGAGTTTACAGGAGCCTGTGGAAGGACAGTCTGGCTTACGCTGTGATACCTTGTCCTTCCTCAATATCCCTCCGGATGCAGACCTTTCCGCCGCAACCATCACCGTAGATGCGATTGCCGCCCCGCCCCGCGCAGAAGACTACTGCTCGATTTACATGCCAAAAATCCAACAAGCGCTCACTGAGCGGGGAATTGCCATCGCTCTCGATTGTGTGGATTCGAATGGAGTGCAGGTCATGCAAATCTTAAGCAAACCGGATACGATGTCGCAGGAGGAGGCGGAGCAGATCGTCTATAGCGACGAATTTTATACCGTCCGAGGTCCATGGTCATTTACCTTCAACCTGGGTCAATGATGTTGTATAATTGGCGCATGCGGAAACAGCATAGCACGAACAAATATTACTATTACACCCACACATAAGCTTTTGCGGTGGTGTGTTAAGAACGCGCCCATCGCGGGCGCGTTTTTGTTTGTAGATTTTGGCGTGATGGAGGCCGCAAGTGAATATTGACGAACAAGTTGAACTCTTAATGCAGGGTACAGAATATGGCGATGAAGAGTTGAAGAAGGCTATGACGGCTGAATTACGAGATCGCCTTCTAACGGCCGAGAAAGAAGGCAGAGCTTTGCGCGTCTACTGCGGTTACGATCCTACCTCCACGGATTTGCACCTGGGGCATACCATCACGATGCGCAAACTGCGCCAGTTTCAAGATCTTGCGCATGAGATTACTTTTCTGATCGGCAGTTACACAGCGCTGGTGGGGGATCCTTCTGATAAGAATAAAGCACGCCCCATTCTCACTCAGGAGCAGGTGAGAGAAAACTCAAAGACCTATGCCGAACAGGCTTTTCGCGTTCTTGATCGTGAGAAAACGAAAATTCGTTACAACGGCGAGTGGCTTAGCGAATTGTCGCTGCTCGACTTGATTCGCCTTGGACAGAACTTCACCGTACAGCAATTCCTGGCGCGCGAGAATTTTGCCAAACGCCTGGAGAAAGGTGAGGCCATATACTTGCATGAGACCTTTTACGCGCTGATGCAGGGCTACGACGCCGTTGCCATGCAGACAGATGTGCAGGTGGGCGGCACGGATCAACTGTTCAATATCATTGTCGCGGGACGAAAACTCCAGGAGGCGCTGGGGCAGAAACCGCTCGTGGGTATCATTACGGGCATCCTGCCGGGTACGGATGGAACGCAGCGCATGTCTAAATCCACGGGAAACATCGTTCCCATCAATACGGGCGCAGATGATATGTATGGGAAGTTGATGTCTGTGCCTGATTTTGCGATGGGTAAATACATGCGGCTGGCCACGCGCTGGAGTCCGCATGAGATTGAAGCGATGGAAAAAGATATCGAATCTGGAACGGTCCATCCGCGCGACGCGAAGATGAGAATGGCGTTCGAGATCGTATCAATCTTCTACGGAGAGGCAGCCGCAGCGTCCGCCCAGGAAGCGTTTGTCAAAATGTTCCGGCAGAAGGAAATCCCGGATGAAATGCCAGAGCATAAGCTGGATACCAATCAGACGGTTCTGGATGTCCTCATGGCTGCGAAAATGGCGGCCAGTAAAAGTGAGGCCCGCCGTTTGATTGATCAAAAGGGTGTACGACTGGACGGCGAGGTGCTGGAGCGTGGAGATGTCCAATTCCCTCACCCGGGTGTATTACAAGTGGGGAAGAGAAAGTTTTTGCGGGTTAGGTAACGTCGAAGCGGGATCGTGAGGCTATCCGGTTTTACTTTTCATTTCTGCCAGCATTTGAAGAAATGCGTGCACCACAATGGGGTCCAGAATGGTTCCGGAAATATCCTGAATATACTGCAGCACCTTTTCTTCCGGCCATGCTTTTCGATAGGGGCGATCCGAGAGCAGTGCATCCCAGATATCTACAATCGCAAACACCCGTGCAGAAATTGGGATTTGTTCGCCTTTCAAACCGCGTGGGTAGCCGCTGCCGTCCCAGTGTTCGTGATGGCAGTATGGAATATCCAGTGCGGGCCGCAGATAGGGAATGGGCGCCAGCAGGTTAAACGCATATTCGGGATGCTTGCGCATTTCAAACCATTCTGCTTCGTTCAATGCGCCGGTCTTTCTGAGGATTTGATCCGGCACACCCATCTTGCCGATATCATGTAATAACACACCCCGATAGATGTTGATCAGTTCATCATCCGCAATGCCCATAAAACGGGCCAGATACATCGTGAGTTCGGTTACACGTCGGGTATGCCCTTCTGTCTCACGGTCGCGCAGCTCAAGAGCCCGCGCCCAACCTTCCAGTGTGGTATCGTAGGCCTGCGTGATCTCCTGGTTTGAGCGTTGCAGATTATCGAAGAGCTGTGCATTATCAACAGCAATCGCTGCCTGCCCCGCAAGCGTGTGAAGGAACTGCATCCAATCTGCGGTAGGTGAGAAAGCGGATCGAATGAAAATCTCGAAAACGCCTTTGACCTGACCTTTGACGATCAACGGGAGACCAAAGTAGGTAACGAAACCTTCACGCGCCAGCATCGGATCACGCCTGGCTTCATTCGACCTCTGCAAATCGGTGACGTATTCGAAGCCGCCCTTCATAACGACCTGCCCGGCCAGCCCTTCGCCGAGTCGCACCAACGGCCTGGATGGTGCCGGATTATAGAATCCCGCGCTGGTCAGGAAAGTAAGGCTCTGTAATTCGGGATGGTATAACAGAATGTCCACGGCATCCGCTTTGAGGTGCTTCAGGGTATGATCCATCAAGATGTTGAGAGTCACCCGCAGATCAGTTGAAGAGGCGATGGCAGAGTCAATATCGCGCAGGGTCGTAAGCCTGTGAATCTGCTCCTGGCTTTGGTCGAAAAGCTCCGCGCGGTGGATGGCGCTACCAGTAATTTCAGCCAGAATGGTAAGCAGATTGATTTCATCCGTCATATGCCGGCCCATCTCAACGGCAATCAGTAAAACCCCCATGGGACCGATGTTGGATTTGATCGGAATAAAGAAACCGCTCAATCCGTGGGGCGTGCTATCCTTATTTCCAGCAAACATGAGCAGGTCATTCTTCAAATCCAGGGCAACATATTTTTCACCTGACGTAAATACATGACCGATTATTCCATCTTCGGGCTTTAAGACTGTGTGAGCCGATTGCGTGGAAGCTCCTCTGGCAATTCGCTGCTTCAGAACATTGTCAGAATGTTCATAAAGCCAGATGTCTCCATCTGAGGCATCCATCAGTGACAATCCCTCATCCAGGAGAATCGGAAGAATCTCGACAACGGATTGCGCCTGGCGCAACGATGTCGAGACGCGGTTGATGACTTCCAGGTCTCTCAGCCGATGCTGGGTTTCGCCATATAAACGGGCATTATCAATGGCAGCCGCGGCCTGATGAGCAAACGTCATCGCTATGTAACCGCTATTTTCATCGAATGTTCCTGATTGCCGGCTGTCCAGCGTGATGGATCCGATCACCCGGCCCCTGGAAACCAATGGCACTGCCATCCAGCCATGGATATCTGTGGAACCTCCCCAGTTTTTGAAACGGGAATCTTGCTGTGCATCCTCTACGATAATAGGCTGACCTGTTACCCTGACATTCTGAAAAAACTCATCATTATCCGGGAAGGTCAGGTTTTTCAGCTGTGCTGCATGTGGATATCCTTCTGCCATGGCGATTCGAAGGTTGTCGCCTTCGTGCAAAAATACACTTCCGCTATCATATGGAATAATTTGCTTCAATGCAGATAATATTTCTCGGGCAACTGTATCGGGATCCAGTGTGGAGGATGTCGTAGCCGCAGCTTTGCGCAAGGTCTCGGCTTCCTGGCGTCGCTTCTGTTCCGATTCGAAGAGGCGTCCATTTTCGATGGCGGTTGCCGCGTGTGTAGCCAGCATTTCAAGCAATGCCTGTTCTTCCAGGTGGAATGCATCCGGTTCATAGCATTGCGCTGAAATCATGCCGATGGTTTTGTCGCCAAACTGCATCGGGACTGCCACGACAGATTGAACATGGCGAGGCGAGCCGAAACGAACGAATTTCCTTTGTTCAATTTCAGTTGCATTTTGCAGGATGATGCTTTTTCCATCGCGAATGACGGCACCGGTGAAGCCTGCATTTCCGGGCATTCGTCTCGGTTCATGGCGCTGCTGCGCCTCCACAATATAGACCACTACGTTTTCATTTTTCGCCTCATCTCGAAGGGCTATCAAAAACACATCGCAGGGCATCAGCCTGCTGGCAGCTGCGTGGATGGCTACATAGATTTTTTCGAGATCCTGGCTGATCCGAACAATTTCCTGACTCAGCTGGTGGAGGACCGCGCGTCGGTCAGCGGCTTGCAGGGCCTCCTGATATAGTCGCGCATTTTCCAGTGCAATGCCAGCGTGATTCGCGATGGCAAAAGCCAGCTCCTCATCCTGCTCGGTGAAACGCGCCACTTGATGGCTGTCGAAAGTTATCAACCCAATGCATTTATCTTTAACAATTAATGGGATCGCAAGGAACGCCCTTGTTCTGGACGGCTCTATCAGGCGGATGAATCGACTATCCAAATGGACATCATCAATGCGGACCGGGCGTTTTTCTCTTATGGCCAGGCGGTTAATGGGAAAATCATCCAGCGAAATTCGACCCAGCTTCGAAAACTGTTCCCCTTCGGGCCCGATCGAAGCGACAATCTTCAGATGATCTTTTTCCAGCAGCTGGATACTGCCTGAATCAGACGGGATGAGCGCGACTAGCTGATTTAGAATGGTCTGCAGAACCTGATCCAGGTCCAGCGAAGATGCGGCGGCACGCAGCAGTTTAAGCAGAGCAGCTTCCCGCTTAAGTTGTGTCTCCTGCGCTTTGAACAGACGTATCCGTTCTACTGCCGTTCCCAGTCCGCCTGCGATCGTGTTGAGCAATCGCTGATCTTGTTCGTCAAATGCTTTCGCCTGTCGACTTTCAACATTGAGGACGCCGATGATGCTTTCGTGCACATGAATGGGAACACACAACTCGGACCTTATGCCTGATGCAATTTCGATATAGGATGGATCTTCTGAAATATCATCCATGAGGATCGGCCGGCCCTCTCTCACGGTCCTGCCGGTGATGCCGTCAGTGATCGGATAGCCTTCCATCCAATTTGAGATATTTGCCCCCAGATAGGATGGGTGTGGAGTAAGCATATCTCCGGCTGCATTAAGCAGCAGAATGCCACAGACCTCATTGTAAATTTCACCTGCAATTCTTGTAACCTTCTCGATAATTTCGTGTTCAGAGAGACTTTCCGCCTCGGCCATGGCAATGGCGTGCAAAACGGTTAATTCCTTTACCTGCCGTTCAAGGGCCTGTTCTGTCTGCTTTTGCGTGGTCAAGTCTGTGATGACGGCGATCAAACCTGTAATTTCTCCGCTTTGCTGGCGCGGTACGCCGGTTATGATCACAGGAACTTCATGGCCGTCCTTGTGCAACAGTTTTGATTCATACGTGGATTTGATGCCGTGCTGGCTTCGTATTCGTTCCTCTTCCAGAGTCGCCCGACTGGATAACGCTGTAAAATCGGCGGGCGTTTGATCCTTGATCTCATCAATGGTATAGCCGATCATGCTGGCATAAGCCGGGTTGACATACTCGAACTGGCTGTCCTGGCCAATTACGGTGAGACCCTGGCCCATATTATTTAACACCTGCAATGCAAAATCCCGCTCAGCTTGTAGGGCCTTCTGTGCTTGCACCTCATGACTGACATCAAACAATATGCCCTGCCAATACTTTGGCTGGCCATCATCGTCCAGGATAATTTTAGCGTAATCTCTTAACCACACGATGTGGCCATCCCGATGGATGAGGCGATAGTCCATGTTGAAATCGCTGAGGGATTCGTGAGTCGCCCTGATGGCACGGAGGACAGCCTCCACGTCATCGGGATGAACCCGGTTCAACCAGAACTTTGAGTCGGCCAGCCATTCGTTCGCGGAATAACCGGATATCTCTTCGATCTGTGGGCTGATATACAGTGCAGAACTGAATTCATCATGATTATCGGTGTACACCGCCGCCGGAAGTTGTTCCACCAGGATTCGGAAGCGGTGCTCGGCTGCGCGCAAGGCCGCCTGTTCACGCGCCAGTCGATTTTGAGCGACCGCGTTGGTCAGTGCCGCGGGAAGACGATGCAGATAATCTCCCTCCTTGACGAGATAATCGGATGCTCCCGTTTTGAGCGCCGTAACCGCAACCTGCTCATCGCCCTGCCCCGTAACGAGCACCACGGCCGGAGTCGGCTGAAGTTGCTTCACTTTCGTCAAAAGGTCCAGGCCAGAGCCATCTGGCAGACGCAGGTCGGTCAGGACCAGGTCAATATCTGGCTCCCTTTCGAGCATTTGCAGTGCCCCGCGCAGGGAATCCACATGATAGAGGACGAAGCGACCTGGCAGGTTATCGTCCAGGGTTCGCTGGGTTAACTCAACATGGGCTGGCTCGTCCTCAACATACAAAATTTTCATGTCACTTCAAACTCTTTACATAAACAATATGCCACTCTCCCCGATCATCAAACGATAAAGGCATTATAAAACAAAGTGCCTGACAAATCGTGGGAGTTAGGAAATGATAACGAAAGAAAAATAAAAGACGCCTTACGGCGTCAATCGAAAATCGTCAATTTTCAAACTATATTTCACAAGAGGCGTCGAGGGGATTCGAACCCCTGAATAAGGGTTTTGCAGACCCTTGCCTTACCACTTGGCCACGACGCCATTTTAAAGAACTGAGCGGGCGATGAGATTCGAACTCACGGTCTTCTCCTTGGCAAGGAGACGCTGTACCACTCAGCTACGCCCGCAATTTTCTGGCTCAACTTTCAGCCAAGAGTGCCGAGACACAGAATCGAACTGTGGACACCGCGATTTTCAGTCGCGTGCTCTACCAACTGAGCTATCTCGGCGAGAGATTTTGTTGTAAAGCGTGCGGAATTTTACTTTGGGATAAGGGGATTGTCAAGCAAGGTATGTTGAGAGACGTCACGGGTCTAGCAGACCTGTGACGTCTCAATGCCCTCTCTTGACCTCAACCTGCTTCCACACTACAATCTTCGCCTACCCTGAAAAGGATAAACGTAGTAGCGACTTTCCTGACACCGCCCGTCAGGACAGGTGCAGTCGCTTAACGGCTGAAGACGTTACTACAAATCAATTTATGTTTGAAAATCTTACGAACCGACTCAACAAGGTATTCGACCAACTCCGGCGTCGCGGCAAACTCTCTGAAGCAGATGTGGATGCGGCCATGCGCGAAGTGCGCCTTGCCCTCCTCGAAGCCGATGTGCACTTTAGTGTTGTCAAAGCGTTTATCGCGCGCGTACGCGAACGCGCCATCGGCGTGGAAGTCTCGAAGGCGTTGAACCCTGGGCAGCAGGTCATCAAGATTGTCAACGATGAACTGATCGCTACCCTGGGTGAAACTGCGCCATTGAATTTTAGAGGGCCGAAGCCGCATGTCATTATGCTGGTCGGCTTGCAGGGTTCCGGTAAAACCACCCACGCTGCCAAGATCGCGAAGATACTTCGTTCGAAAGGGGAGCGGGTCATGCTCGTCGCGGGTGATCCGTATCGGCCTGCAGCAGTCACGCAGCTGCAACAACTTGGCGAGCGGATCGATGTGCCCGTCGAGTCGGATTTGAATCTCAAGCCACCGGAACTCGTAAAGCGCGCCTTCGAGAAAGCAGAAAAGGGTGGATTCGGCATCATGATCGTGGATACAGCCGGTCGGTCGCAGTTGGACGCGCAGTTGATGGACGAGTTGAAGGCCATCGTGGCGAAAGTCCCACCAGTGGAAACGCTGCTCGTCGTCGACTCGATGATCGGCCAGGAAGCCGTGAACATCGCACAGGGTTTCCGTGATAACGTCTCGATCACGGGGCTGGTGATGACGAAGATGGACGGCGATTCGCGCGGCGGCGCGGCGATCTCGATCCGTTCTGTGACGGGCGTGCCGATCAAGTTTATTGGCACGGGTGAAAAACTTGACGCACTCGAAACCTATGATCCGGCTCGGCTGTCGTCGCGTATTTTGGGCATGGGCGATATGATCGGCCTGATCGAGAAGGCCGAAGCCGCGTTCGACCAGCAGACCGCGCAAAAGACCGCTGAGCGCATGATGAAGGGTCAATTCACGCTCGAAGACTGGCTCGATCAAATGAAGCAGATGAAGAAGATGGGACCACTGGCGCAGATCATGGATATGCTGCCGGGACAGTTGGGCCAGGCTGCGCGTCAGATCGACCCAAAAGAAATCGACAAAAATTTTAAGCAGTCCGAAGCGATTATTAACTCAATGACGTTGAAGGAACGCCGCGACCCCGATATTTTGAATGCCTCCCGCCGACGACGCATCGCGGCCGGATGTGGCATGGAAGTGCAGGACGTGAATCGCCTGATCAAGCAGTTCCGTGAAGCGCAGAAGTTAATGAAGATGATGCAGAAGACGGGAGGAAAGGGATTAGGGAAGTTGTTTGGGTAAGCGAATGTCATTGCGAGGGCGACATCGGCACCTGGCGTGATTTGCTAAGCAATTCATGGAGGTGTTGCCCGAAGCAATCTCAAGTAATCTGTATGCACTTTTTGGCGGTGCGGCGAGATTGCTCACTTGCCCCGGGCGCAAGTGCCGGGGTCGTCGCCCGATGGGCTCCTCGCAACGACATGAAAATGAGGCGCAGAATTTGATACAGAGGCTGCAGAAGCGTGGAGGCCAGGGATTGCGGAGCTTATTCCCATAATGAAATGATGAAAAGGCTCACTTCGTTAGACTCTTGTTCTTCAACAAGTTTGAGCCAGCAATGAGTGAGCCGAACAACAGAAAAAGTATGTAAGCAGCGGCTAATGGTTTGGTCCAGTCAATAGCAGATGCATAGCGGGCAACAACCATAAGTTCCAATATGCAGAAGGCAAAGAGACTGGAGCATGTCCCTGCGCCATGCCTGATATCATTCTCGAATGTCAAGGTGGCGCAGGCTACACCAAATGCACACAACCACGAACTCACCGCCCGTGCAGCCAATGGCGTGACTGCCCACGGCCAAAGAGCGGACATGCTGTCTGGAACAAGAAATAGGCTAACACCAACTAACAGGGCGAAAACGGCTAATAGTGCGAAGCCGCCTCTCATCCAGATCGGAAGCGGATTCTCTCCTTTCACGTTCGCATCAGGCAATCGGCCTTGAATGATCCAGGCAATGGCTAAGATCGGCGGTACAAATACATAAACGGCGATCCAAACCCACGTAACGAAGCGTGTGATGAAGAGGGGACTGTCAAGATGGAATTTGTCGAGATGCAAAAAGGTGGTGATGGTGAGCATGGTCGTAGCCGTCAGGGCGGCTGGCACACTGCTGCGCACGTATTCCCACCCTTTGGCACGCACACCGCCGTACGCATGGACCATGGCAGCCCAATAGCCCGCACCCATAAATGCGGCTGCGAGAGGTGATGCAAAAGTCCAGGCGAAATAAGTCGCGGTTTGTTCAGAGAAAACAAAAAGTTGGATACCGGCAATGAACAATAATGGCAATACGAGGCCAAACAGTACGAAGCGGGAATAAAGAGTTAGTCCTTGTGTTTCGGTCTTTGGGGCGAGCATGCGAATCCTCTTAACCGCGGAGTAAATTACTCATAGTAACACTTCTATTCGATAAGCGTTGCGAAGCCTCAGGTAGACGTCACATCGCCGCGGGTTGTGGCAAGGCACACTCAATCATTCCTTATGCTCTCAAGCCATGCCAGCAGTTTTTCAAAATGTTCTTGGTGATGGTCATACGAAGCCACGAGAATAAATGCGAGCGAATATCCTTTCAGCCAGGGGTATCTATCTCCATTCAGTAAATCTCTCTCAGAGATCTTGTTTCCTAATTCCAGCAATCGCAGAAAACCCTCTCGCCAATTCTGATGTACGATTGACCAGGATTGTTCATGAAAATTTTGGTAAATTCTCGCATTGGTTTGATTCGCATCTTCTTCCCAGATGTCGCCCAGTTCATTAATCCACCTTGGAAATTGAGGTTCCTGGTCTCGAACCCCAGCTTCCATCCGCGCAATGGAAATTTGCTGCCAGCCCCACAAATGGGCGATCACATCTTTGACGGCCCAGTCGAAGTCAAAATGCGGAGCCGTGAGCTGCTCTTCGCCCAGGCTCGCGAGCAGTTCCTCCCAACTGTCAAATTGCTCTCTCAATGCCGTGAGAATATGACCTTTCATGTTCATAGGTGTTTTCCTATCACTCAAGTGACAGTCACCTCAAAGGTGACTATCACCGCTCACTTCATTTCCTCCAAAGACTCGCATACTTCTTGCGATACTTGGGAGCTTCTTCGATTTCGATCAATTCCCGCGCCTTCGCCCTGATTTTTTCATCCTGCACGGTATCATACACATTGCGCATGCTTTGTAGAATGTCATAACGGATGAGAGTGCAATTCTTTTCTGTGATGCACTCCCGGAAGCGGTGTTCAAGACCTGCCATGTAGATCTGTTGTTGTTTCTTTCCAACGACTCCCACCTTCCATAACGATTGCAGGCA
>OELG01000771.1_pt1 | contig 12180 bp, 10 predicted proteins | sample 1503541 | NCBI WGS metagenome assembly OELG01 (sample SAMEA104379617, study PRJEB20068) | metagenome | biome: 1000743; feature: 77; material: 1998 | place: USA | collected 2012 | depth 25 m | reverse complement strand
GCCGTGAACTGTGCCGTCAGATTGCCCGGCGTAATCCCGCTGAGCTTGTCTTATTGGGTCACGGCGAAAACAGCATTTTCGAGATCCTGCTCGAATTGGCACAAGACTATCCAAAGCATTTGCTATCACCCGTCATCGCAGACGTCCGAAATTCGGAAAGGCTGGCCCAGGTTTTTCAGCACCATCGGCCGCAGGTTATATTCCATGCGGCTGCACATAAACACGTTCCGCTCATGGAGGCGAATGTCGTTGAAGCCATCACGAATAATGTGCTGGGCACGCGCAACGTGGTACAAACCGCGCTCGATCAAAATGTCGAACGTTTTGTGCTCATCTCAACCGATAAAGCAGTCCGCCCATCGTCCATCTACGGCGCCACCAAGCGCCTGGCTGAAATGATCGTGTTGGATGCCGCTCGTGCCAGCCAGTGTGCATTTACAGTGGTCCGGTTTGGGAATGTGCTGGGGAGTCGCGGCAGTATTATTCCCATCTTCAAACAGCAGATTTCGAACGGCGGTCCGGTCACGGTTACGCATCCCGACATGTATCGTTTTTTCATGACCATCCCTGAGGCGGTCTATCTCGTCCTGCAGGCTGCGTCCATGGAACGCGGCGGCGAGACGTTTGTCCTGAACATGGGCCAGCCCGTGCGCATTCTCGACCTGGCCGAAGACCTGATTCGGCTCTCGGGCCTTGAGCCTCATCGCGATATCGAGATCATGTTCTCGGGGATTCGGCCGGGTGAAAAGCTGACGGAAGAACTTTGGGATGAAGGGACTCCGCTCGCGAAGACTCTACACCCGGACATCTTCCGACTCGAAAACGACGCATCGTCCTCTCCTTCGTCCCCGCTCAGGACCAGCCTGAATTTGGCTCAAGCCATCGACTCGCTCTCCACCCTCAGCCACTCCGCGGACACCGACGCCATGATTGCCCTGCTCGATGAAATCATCCCGGGCTCCTCCATCCGCGAAACAGCGCATCCGGATATAACTTCTATTATCTAACAACCATCGTCTGTTGGTCGAGTAGGGCGAAGCCCGTATCGAGACCAAAAATAGCAAATAGAATTTCTCTGTAATGGGTGGTCTCGATATGCTCCTCGCAACCAGCGCTCGGAGCTACTCGACCACTGAGTACTCCTGAAATGCCCATCGTCTCCCTCACCGACTGGAATCGATTTCTCTCCGATCACCCGAATGCTCATCTCCTTCAAACAGGTGAGTGGGGCGAGTTGAAGTCCGCGTTTGGGTGGAAGCCAGTTCGTACTATTACAGGGAATGTGGGTGTACAAATTTTATTCCGCCAATTACCGCTGGGATTTACGATTGGTTATATTCCCAAGGTAGCGATCAGCTTTCAGCAATCAGCGATTAGCGATCAATTGTGGCGCGAAATAGATTCTGTCTGTAAACAAAACCGCGCCATATTCACCAAGATCGAACGGGATCTTTGGGAGGGCCAAACGCTTGAAACCCGGAACTTGGAACTTCGCACTTCTCGCCACAACATCCAGCCTCCCCGAACCATCATAGTCGACATTCGCGGTGCTGAAGACGAAATTCTGGCTCGTATGAAACAAAAGACTCGCTATAACATCCACCTGGCGGAAAAAAAAGGAGTGACCGTCCGTACATGGAGCGATCTCGACTCGTTTCACAAGATGATGCTTATTACGGGCGGGCGTGATGGCTTTGGGATTCATTCAAGAGAATATTACAAACGCGCTTATGAATTGTTTCATCCAAAACGTATGGGCGAAATCCTGGTCGCTGAATACGAAGGCAAGCCTTTGGCTGCAATATTCGTCGCACGAAATGGGAACCGCGCCTATTACCTCTACGGCGCCTCCACTGATGAAGAACGCAACCGCATGCCAACGTACCTGCTTCAGTGGGAAGCCATGAAATGGGCCAAAGCGCGCGGATGCGAAGAATATGATCTGTGGGGTGTTCCCGACGAAGACGAAGCCACGCTCGAAGCTAACTTTGAGAAATGCCATGACGGCTTGTGGGGCGTCTATCGCTTCAAGCGCGGCTTTGGCGGGGAGCTCAAGCGCGCTGCCCAGGCGATGGACCGTGTTTATAATCCGCTATTGTATCGGGCTTATTTGCGATTTATGGGGAATAGGGAATAAAAGTGGAGATCAATCCCTGGAATTCTCTCATCGCCAGCCTCCCAAACCCATGCTTCCTCCAAACTTATGAATGGGGACAAGTGAAAGCGAAGTATGGATGGAGTCCTAGTTATGTAGTTTGGGATGCAGATGGAAAATGGAAGGTGGAAAGTGACCCAAACCAATTTTCTACTTTCCACTCACCGGTCGCTGCCTCGCTCATTCTGAAACGTCAAATCCTCCGCAACGGATTTGCAGCGCGATTATCGATCCTCTATGCGCCGAAAGGTCCGTTGCTGGATTGGACGAATGAGTCTTTGCGAAACCGCGTGCTCAATGATTTGCAGTCCTTTGCGAAGAAACAGGGAGCAATCTTTCTGAAGATAGATCCCGACGTTGTGCTGGGAACGGGAGTCCCTGGCAGCGAGTCAGATGTTTTGGATGTCACAGGGCAGGCAGTCATGTCCGAGCTGAGGCGGAGGGGTTGGGGATATTCGTCAGATCAAATTCAGTTCAAGAACACGGTCCTCATCGATTTGAATCCTACTGAGGAAGAACTGCTCGCGCGCATGAAGCAAAAGACGCGCTATAACATCCGCCTCGCCGAGAAGAAAGGCGTCGCGCGGCGCATAGGCACATTGGCAGACGTGGAAATATTATATAAGATGTACGCCGAAACTTCGGTGCGTGATGGATTTGTGATTCGTGACGAGGGATACTATGGAACCGTATGGGGGTTATTTATGCGTTCGAACGCTGAAACGTCGCGACCTTCCAACCTTCCAACCTGCGAACCCCTCATCGCTGAAGTGGATGGCGAACCCGTCGCCGCGATCTTTGTTTTTTACTTTGCCGGCCGTGCCTATTACGTCTATGGAATGTCGCGGGCGGTGCATCGCGAAAAGATGCCAGCCTATCTTTTGCAATGGGAAGCGATGAAACGGGCGAAGGCCAAAGGCTGTACGGTATATGATCTATGGGGCGCACCGGATGTCTTCGATGAGAGTGATTCGATGTGGGGCGTGTATCGCTTCAAGGAAGGCCTGGGCGGAAAGGTCGTTCGGACGCTCGGCGCCTGGGACTTCGCACCCAATCCGCTCTGGTATAAGCTGTATTCCGAGATCATTCCGCGTGTTCTGGATGTAATGCGTTCGCGCGGCAAGGCCAGGACAAAACAATCGCTGGGAGGTGCATGATGGATACTCCAAGATTACATTTTGCTCATTTACCCACACCTGTGGAAGAACTCCCGCGTCTTTCCGCTGCTTTGGACGGTCCGCGGATCCTGATCAAGCGGGACGACCAGACCGGCCTGGCCTTCGGTGGAAACAAGACCCGCAAATTGGAATTTCTCGTTGCCGAAGCGCGTGAACAGGGCGCGCAGACGTTGATCTCAGGCGGCGCGCTGCAGTCGAATCACTGCCGTCAGACCGCCGCGGCGGCCGCACGGTTTGGCTTTGACTGCATCCTGGTTTTGAACGGAGAGATGCCGGAGCATCCTACGGCAAATTTATTGCTGGATCAGTTGTTTGGTGCCGAAATTGTTACCATAAAAGAACGTGCGCTCCGTGACCAGGTGTTGCAGGAGACATTCAATAAAGCGATGGTCATGGGAAGGAAGCCGTATCTCGTTCCATATGGCGGATCAAGTCCTACAGGCGCTCTGGGATACGCATTTGCGGTCGAAGAGTTGATGGCGCAGATGAAGGATCGTGGAAGCATCGACTGGATCGTATTTGGCACGTCGTCAGGTGGAACACATGCCGGACTCGTCCTAGGCCAACGCTTGTTTGGATATAAAGGTAACGTGTTGGGAATTAGCATCGACGAGCCTGAAACATGGTTGAAGGAACGCGTGTCCAAACTCGCCTCTGATGCGAGCGAGAAGCTAGGGAAGCGAATTGAGTTCAGTCAGACTGATGTATTGGCAAATGCCGATTACTGCACGGCAGGTTATGGTGTATTGACCGATGCCGAGCGCGAGGCGGTCCGCCTGTTTGCGAAGTATGAGGGCCTGTTGCTTGATCCGGTTTATACCGGACGCGCCGCGGCCGGGATGATCGACCTGATCCGCAAGGGATATTTCAAGAAGGATGAAACCGTGTTGTTCTGGAACACAGGTGGACAGCCTGCTCTTTTTGCAGAGAAATACGCAAACGAGATTTAACAAAAAAGGACGAGTGACAACTCGTCCTTTTGCTTCGATAAAACGACCTTACAGCGGTTACGATTTCAACGCGTCCCACCCCGCATACTTTGCGGTATCCCCTAGTTCCGCTTCGATGCGGAGCAACTGATTATATTTCGCAACGCGATCGGAGCGAGCGGGCGCTCCGGTCTTGATCTGGCCGGTATTCAAGGCCACCGCGATATCGGCGATGGTCGCGTCTTCTGTTTCGCCGGAGCGATGGCTCGTGACCGCCCGCCAACCGGCGCGTTGACAGGTTTCAACCGCCTCAATCGTTTCGGTCAGTGAACCGATCTGATTCACCTTCACCAGCAGCGCGTTCGCAGCATTCTCTTTGATTCCCCTGCGGACCCGTTCCGGGTTGGTGACCAGCAAGTCGTCACCGACGAGCTGACATTTATCGCCAAACTTCTGCACCATTAATTTCCATGAGCTCCAATCATCCTGCGCAAGCCCGTCCTCGATGGAAACGATGGGATAATCACCGATCCATTTGCCCCAAAACTCCACCATCTGTTCGCCGGTCAATTTTTTACCTTCCTTGCGAAGGTTATACATCTTGGAATCTTCTTCATACAGCTCAGAAGCCGCGGGATCAAGTGCGATGGCAACATCCTGGCCGCGTCCAGCTTTGAAGCCGGCTTTTTCAATCGCTGCGAGAATCACTTCGATGGCTTCGTTATTGGCTTTCAACGCGGGCGCGTATCCACCTTCATCGCCGACCAGCGTTGCATATCCCTTTTCTTTCAACACCGATTTCAAGGCGTGATAAATTTCCGCACCCCAGCGCAGGCCCTCCGCAAACGAGGGCGCGCCAAATGGCATGACCATGAACTCCTGCATGTCCGTGGATTGCCAGGCGGTGTGAACACCACCGTTCAAAATATTGAGCATAGGAACAGGCAACACATGAGCGTACACGCCGCCGAGATAACGATATAACGGCAGGCCAAATGAATTTGCGGCGGCCTTGGCAACTGCAAGGCTCACGCCCAATATCGCATTGGCGCCAAGCTTTGATTTATTCGGCGTTCCATCCAATGCCAGCAACTCGGTATCGATGGCTTTTTGTTCCGACGCGTCCCAGCCGAAAAGGGCATCTGCGATCATGCCGTTGACATTGGCGACGGCCTTTGATACACCCTTGCCGAGATAGCGTTTCTTATCGCCGTCGCGCATTTCCAGCGCTTCGTGCTCGCCTGTGGATGCACCTGACGGCACGGCCGCCCGTCCCCACGAGCCGTCTGCCAATGTGACCTCGACTTCGACGGTCGGATTGCCGCGCGAATCAAGAATTTCAAGGGCCGAGATGCTTTCGATGATTGTGTCCATGTTGCACTCCATGTGTCCAAGTGTTATTACCAGTGGCACGAATTCCCCATATCGTGGACTGATATTTTTTTGCAAGTATAATCCACTTTCAGTGACCGACATTGGACATGGATTCGCCGCTTCTTTCTCCGCCGCCAGTTGATTCTGTGCACGATGGGCCTGATCCTCGTGACAAAACGAAATACTACTTCGCCGACACAGTTCAACGCCGTATGCTGATCGCCCTCGCACGGGCGCTGTTCAAGCCATTCATGAAAATGAAGGTGAGCGGACTGCAACACTTTCCGAAAACCGGTCCTGTTATTGTTGCAGCAAATCATGTGACCAACTTTGATGTCTTCCCCATGCAGTTTGCCATCCCGCGCGTGATCTTCTTTATGGGCAAGGCTGAATTATTCAAGAACCTGATCATGGATGTTCTGATTCGCAACCTGAGCGGCTTTCCGGTCAATCGCGGCGACAAGGACCCGTGGGCCATGAATCACGCCATGAAGATCCTGAAACAGGGTCAGACTCTGGGGATGTTCCCGGAGGGGAAGCGGTCGAAAGGGCGTGGATTGAGTGTGGCGAAGACAGGCACGGCCCGATTGGCGATCGAAGCGAATTGTCCCATCGTGCCGCTGGCCCTCCTCGGGACAGATCAATTCTTCAAGAAGTTTCCGCATCGGACTCTTGTCCGGATCTCCTTGCTGCCGTCGCTGCATCCGAAAGAGGGCGAAACGCCACTGGCATTAACCGATCGTTTGATGTTTACCCTGGCGCAAGCCCTGCCCAGTGCAATGCGCGGTGTATACGCAGAAGCCCCGCTTCGTTTTGACGCAATTTAGGATGTTAATTTTAGTTATCAATTTGGAGGAGCAGACATGGAATGGTTGACATTCGATTGGGTTTCGAGCACTGAGGCCTGGGTGGCGTTGATCACGCTCATCGTGCTGGAGCTCGTACTGGGCGTGGATAATGTAATCTTTATTTCGATCCTGGCCGGAAAACTGCCGCTGGAACAGCGCGACCGCGCCCGTATGACGGGTATTGCTTTGGCAGTGATCACCCGCATCCTGCTATTACTTTCCCTCTCGTGGATTATCAGTCTGGAGGAACCGCTTTTTAACGTGCCTCTGCTGAACGTTGGCATTTCGGGTCACGATCTGATCTTGCTCGCGGGTGGTCTGTTCCTGCTGTGGAAAAGCGTAAATGAAATCCATGACAAACTCGAGGGCGTGGAAGGACATGCTTCTTCCAGGGTCTATGCATCGTTCTGGAATGTGATCATCCAGATCATGTTGCTCGATATTGTTTTTTCACTCGATTCAGTCATCACGGCAGTGGGTATGGCGAACGAGCTGATTATCATGATCATTGCAGTGATTGCCGCGGCAGCCGTGATGATCTTTGCTTCGGGTCCAATCGGAAATTTTGTGGAGCGACATCCGACCATCAAGATGCTGGCTTTGTCATTCTTGTTGCTGATCGGTTTTACGCTGGTCGCTGAGGGCCTGCACCAGCATATCCCGAAGGGATATGTTTACTTTGCAATGGGCTTCTCGATCCTTGTGGAATTGCTCAACCTGCGACTGCGAGCGCGTTCCGCCCATCCCGTCGATTTGCGCGACGCTTATGTGGCGGAAAAGCCTGCCGTTCCAGTGCCGGTGACGGTGGAGACGAAACGACCACAGAAGAAATTCAAATCCAAAAGTCGGAAGCGCTAAATGATCATATTGCAGAGGAGCCATCCTGATGGATGGTTCCTCTGCAATGATTTTAGAATGATTCAAAGGGTGGGCGTGGAACTTTTTGGAGGGGAATTACATCATCTCCATGTAGACAAGAATCAATGGAGATTTCAATGAATACCAAAAAGCTTTTCCAAATCTTTATCCTAACGGCGGTGATACTTTCCGCCTTTGCGACCACCAGTTCCGCTTTTGCAGCCGGATGCGGCTCCAGTGTGACCGTTGTACAGGGTGATACGCTCCTCAAGATCGCCACACGCTGTGGGACGACTGTCTCGGCCTTATTGCGGGCAAACCCTGATGTTGGCAATGGAAATCTGATTTATCCTAATCAGGTGTTGCAGTTACCTGGCACCATTCTGGGCACCGACGGCGGTTACTTCATCTACATCGTTGCACGCGGTGACACGTTAAAGGGTCTTGCAACTCGCTTTGCCACCACCGTGGATGCACTGTTGGCCGCCAATAAAGACATCACCAATGCCAACGTGATCTACGAAGGTCAGCGACTTACCGTATACGTCGCGCCGACGACACCACCGCCCACAACACCGCCTCCGGCCTCCGGACAGACCTACTATGTCCAAAAAGGTGATACGTTGCGGATCATCGCTGCAAGATTCAACACGACTGTTGACGCAATACTGCTGGTCAACACGAACATTACCAATCCGAACCTGATCTACGTCGGGCAGGCCATCAAACTTCCCAGCGGACTCTCAACCTACATCGTCCAAAAAGGCGACACGCTCCGCATCATCGCCAGTAAATACGGAACGACCGTTGAGAACCTTCTGGCCCTCAACGCAAACATCAAGAACGCGAACCTGATTTATGTCGGACAGGTGATCAGAGTTTGGTAATCGTGCTAAGATCAATAGCCGATCCATGACATGGGACATGGCGCACATTTTGTGCGCCATGTCTTTTATTATTTCACCCAATCCCTTTTATAATTCTCCAAATGACCGTACCTAATATCCTCATCACTGAAACGGAGCTGCGCCGCTACACGGGTGAGCGCGGTACGCGCAAATTTGTTGCCTACAAAGGTTTCGTCTACGATGTGACCGATTGCCCCAAATGGCGGCTGGAGATGCACGAGAACCTGCATTTCCCCGGTCAGGATCTGACCGGCGAACTCCCCGACGCGCCCCACACCGAAGACGTTTTCTCCAGGCCATGTGTTAAAGTGGTCGGCAGGCTTCAGTCCAGTTGATGAACACTCCATCCAAACCATCCAAACATCGGATTCACCCTTTATAATATCGTGCAAAAGTTGCCCAATCCAGAGCTCGCAGGATCAAGATAAAAATGGCATGGGTTGCTTCTCCTATTTGTACATCTCAATCCAAAACCACAAGGAATTCAAATCAATATGTCGAACCTCAAATGGTGGCAAACCGCAGTCTTCTATCAGATTTACCCGCGCTCCTTTGCCGATGGCAATGGAGACGGCATCGGCGACTTCAAGGGTATCACCGAAAAACTAGATTATTTACAAGACCTGGGTATCGACGCGCTCTGGCTCTCGCCGCATTTTCCTTCTCCGAATTGGGATTGCGGCTATGACATCTCGGATTATGTCAACGTTGCGCCCGAGTATGGCACATTGGAGGATTTCAAAACATTTCTGTCTGAATCGCACAAACGAAATATCCGTGTCATTCTGGATCTCGTGCTGAATCACACCTCCGATGAACATCTGTGGTTCCTTGAGTCAAAATCCAGCCGCGACAACCCCAAAGCCGATTGGTACGTTTGGTTTGATACACCGCCCAACAACTGGTTATCCTGTTTCGATGGAGATGCTTGGACGTATGCTCCGGAGCGCGACCAATATTACTATCATTACTTCATGAAACAACAGCCCGATCTGAACTGGCACAATCCCGAAGTCAAAAAAGCAATGTGGGATGCGGTGCGCTTCTGGCTCGATCTGGGTGTGGATGGGTATCGACTCGATGCGATCGGTACCATCTACGAAGACCCGAATCTCACGCCACATAAATCCAAAATGAACCTGGCCGAATGGAGGCGTTTTGCCGAGCGTGCAAAAACGCCTCAGGAGAAAAAGCTGAGGGATAAATATTGGAACGATATGTTCAAGTATCAATGGGGACAGCCCGGCGTGCATGATCTGATGAAGGAGTTACGGGCGATTCTCGATGAATATGATGGTGACCGCATGTTGGTGGGTGAGGATGACAATATTGCCTATCACGGCAACGGGAATGATGAACTCCATCTCGTTTTCAATTTTCCTCTCATGCGGGCGGAACGCATCACCCCAAGCCATATCCGGAGCAACCAAAAGGGACGTTTGACTCAGCTGGAAGCTTTACCCGCCCAAGGCTGGCCATGCAACACTCTCGGCAACCATGACTCTCCGCGCGTTTATACCCGCTTTGGCGACAAACAGCACGATGCCGCGCTGGCACGCGTCCACGCGGCGCTGGTGCTGACGCTCAAAGGGACCCCTTTCCTTTACAACGGCGAAGAAATCGGCATGACCGATTACATGCTCACCGACATCTCGCAGGTGAAGGACACGATGGGATCGTGGTATTACCACACGATCGTGACGGATATGGGTGTCCATCCCGGCGAAGCGATGCGGGTAACGGCCGAAATGACCCGGGACAAAAACCGCACACCCATGCAGTGGTCGAACAACCCGAACGGTGGATTTTCCCCGGCGAGTGCGACCACGTGGCTGCCAGTGAATCCGAATTACAGGGAAGGCATCAACGTCAAGGATCAGGGGCACAACCCGGACTCGTTGCTGAATTACTACAAACATCTCTTACGTGTCCGTAAAAACACGCCGGCTTTGATCGAAGGCGAATATATCCCTCTGCACAGCACAGCCAAAGAATATTTCGCCTTCCTGCGGACTTCTGAAAAGCAGACCGCGCTAGTCGTCTTAAGTTTTTCCGGGAAACAATTGGAACTGGACTTTTCCCGCGCCAAGGAAATCAAGGGCCGCGACCTCAGTCTCTTGTTTTCCAGTGCGGTGCGATCCAGTGCGGAGCTAAGCCCAAAGAATCTTCGCATCGGTGCATTCGAAGTATTCATTGCTGAGGTGAAATACCCTCCGCGCTGAGCGGAGGTCTGCCCCTGAGTGTTCGTCGAAGGGGCAGACCGTAGTCGAAGCGTGGGCACATCAACATAGATATGATACGTACTACTCAATCCCGCACTGGGAAACCCCGTCCGCAAAAGTTCATCGCGCTTCGCGGGCGCGTCTGCCTCGATGTGGCCCCGGACGTGTCGTACAAATCTCATCGCAGCTCGGAGAAACATAAATATGTGGAATCCCGGTGACGTGGTCGCCTGGAGGGGAATCTTCAGAGGACGGATCTGGCACGTGCAGCCCACAATCGTCGTCAAAGACAGTCCCGAAGAAATCGTGCTAGCACTGCTGCCTGGAACTGAATGTATTGCAGAGGAGCATTATCTCACGCGAAAGGATAAAAGCAAACGCCATTATTTTAGGGAAAAGAATTGGCAACTGGCAAAGTATGTATGGCGCACGAATCGCGTGTTGGCAGTCATAGAACCTGAAAAGTTCTATGCGATCATGCTTTTCTGGGATCATAACTGTAATGAGTTTATTGGCTATTACGTCAATTTTCAATTGCCTTTCAAGAGAAATCCGTATGGAATCGATACCTTGGATTTAGATCTTGATCTAGATATAGAGCCTGATCTAACCTTTCGGTGGAAGGATGAGGATGATTATCAAAAAGCAATTAATCATGGTTTGATCTCACCTGAATGGATTCAAGGCATCCACGACTCAAAGCCAGAGATATTCGATAAACTTAAGAGCCGAGTCTATCCATTCGACGGCTCATGGCTGGATTGGATGCCCGATCCGAAGTGGGAACCACCACAACTGCCTGAGAATTGGGATAAGGTTTGATTTTATTGGTTATGGATAACCAACATTCAGAATCAAGATATACAATTGAAACGTATGCAGTTATTGCAATTTTGCTGGCCTCGATCCTGTTGAGGTGGGCGCTTGTTTTTCGTGGTGGGCAATATTTCTTTTCCGATGAACAGCGCTATCAGATCTCACAGGAAATGACTGAATTGCTGCTGCGGGGACAGGCATGGGAGGCCGCTTCGAGGCTTTTTTCAGCGCCTGAGCATTTGGGATATAAGGTGATCGGAATACTTCCGGCACTGCTGGAACACATCATCGGGCAGAGCCTTGTATTGCCCGCGATGTTCTTTAGCCTGTTTTCAACCCTCAATCTCTATTTAATATTTCTGCTCTCAAAACGAGTGGGTGCTTCGGCGCGCGAAGCTTTATTCGCCTTAACATTTTCCGCATTGAGCCAGTGCCTGTTTTTTTATGTGCGGCATTTTCTGCCTTATGATGTCTCGATGACTTTTGGCCTGCTGGCCTTATATGTCGGTCTGACTGATCGGGAAAGTGCAAGACGATCGCTGGTTTGTGGCGCCCTCAGTTTCTTATGCTTTGTTACCTACAATGGATATTGGTCACTCGCCGCGCTTGCAATGTTGGTGCACGCTTCCCGCAGAAGCGAAACGATGGGGAATAAGATTCAGAGAGGCGTCTCTTTGGGGCTGGGTCTCATTCTGCCTTTGTTTGCGCTAATTGCCTGCGCGGCGCCCTTGGGAATAGATTTGTTGGAGGAATACAGGCATTTCGCCCAAACGATTACGGAGGGGAATTATGAGGAAGGCTGGAGTTTGCCGTTTGCCTATTTCTGGCACACAGAGAATTTCCTTATTCTCGTTTTGGTCCTGCTGGCTCTGTACGCAGTCTTCAAAAGAAG
>OELG01000869.1_pt1 | contig 12191 bp, 13 predicted proteins | sample 1503541 | NCBI WGS metagenome assembly OELG01 (sample SAMEA104379617, study PRJEB20068) | metagenome | biome: 1000743; feature: 77; material: 1998 | place: USA | collected 2012 | depth 25 m | reverse complement strand
TTCGAGAATTCTCTCTGGCCTTTATCGGTCAACACGATGATATGCAATCGCCTGTCTTCCTGAGCGGGCGTTTTCTTCACCAGTCCCTTTTGAATAAATTTGTCGATGATTCTGCTCAGATAACCCTCATCGATATCAACCTTCGATCGAATTTTCTTGGCCGTGCATAATTCGGTATTACTGATTTCATAAAGAACGCGTCCCTCAGTGAGGGAGAAAGGCGTATCGAGAAAGTGCTGGTCGAGCAGTCCAATGATATTGGTGTAGAAGCGGTTGAAGCTTCTGATCTTGTCGACGAATTCTTGATCGGATTGCATGTATGCATGATATTCAAATTACTTATTCAAATTACTTGACTATGTCAAGTAATTTGAATCGGCCAGAACCTGGTCAACGGACTGGAGAACGGATGAGCGGATTGGTCATCAACGGATTGGAAACGGATGAGCGGATAGTGCAACGTCAACGGATCGAGAACGGATGAACGGATAACGGATTTTGTTGGGATGCCTCGCGCGCTCTGCCTCTGCTTGCGGAAGTCCTTTTGAAGCAGACTTAAAGCTGGGCCCGAAGGCGCCGCGTTGAGCCCGTCGAAACGGCTTCCAGGCGCTGAGGGAGGACTTTCGCAAAGCACCCTGTAAAGGGCAATCCGCCTGATTGACATCGTTTTCACAAGGAATCTGTCCACAGTCTTGACGGCGGATCGGTAGCCAACAGATGGGGGAACGGAGGAGCAGATGTACTCAACAGATATGGAACGGATGAGCGGATAGAAACGGATGAGAAATTTGCGCAATCCGCCTGCGGGCAATCCATTTCGGGAGAAAAATCGTAATTAATAAGGAGCAAGTTCCGTCTATCCATCAACCACCGAAGGAGGCGATCTGTGAAACTTTCGTTCAGACATTTTGGAATGATCATCAGCGGTCTCACCACGGCTTATCTGCATATCTCGCTTTATCCCGATTTTGGCTATCTGGACTGGATCGTATTAAACGGCTTCGGGACAATCGCGCTGCTACTGGCATATTTTATGCCTATTCCCTATTTTCAAAAGAGGCATCGGAACGTTTTTTGGGCGCTGTTTGGCTACATGTGGCTCACAATCTTATTATGGCTGATATTCGGCGACAAGACTTTCTTTTTCGCAACCACGGCTGCAATTGGTTATTACGCCAAGGCCGCGGAACTCACTCTGTTGGCTTTTATGTGGTACGACCTCGAAAAAACAAGACAGGCTCGTATGGGCCAGCAATGATAAGAAAGACCCTTTCCACCATGCGGCGGTCACCTTTGTGACCGAGTAGACAGTCTGGTGTTGGGTAAGGAGCGAGAGAGAAGAGGTCGCGCTATGACGATGAATCAAAACGTGCGTATCCTATTCTTCGCTCATCCCAGAAGTGGGAGCTCCAGCCTGTATCAAATTCTGCAATTACACCCCGAGCTGAACATTCTCGAAGAGCCATTTAACGAGAATTTCACGCGTTGGGATGTTAATAACAAAAATTATCGAGAGCTGATCCATGACATTTCATCGCTGGATACGCAAGTCGAAGAAATATTTAGGACCTACAATGGCATCAAAATTCTTGATTATCAGCTTTCTGAAGGCCTTGTGCTTCACCTCATTCAACGCGCCGATTGCAAAATCATCTTTCTGCGACGCACCAATCTCTTGCAATCCGTAGTCTCAGTGCTGATCGCTGAACAAACAAACTTGTGGAAGCGATGGGAAATGACCAAACCCCTGGATGATTATTATCGAAATCTCCAGCCGCTCGATATTCAGGACATTCAGCAACGTGTGATCGATCTGAAGCAGCGCCTGGATTTTTTCGAGTCAGTCCTGAAGGCCCAGCCGGCCAACCGAACGATCAAATTCACTTATGAAGATCTTTACTTTTCAGAAACATCACAGCAAAGCCAGCAGATCGCAGCGATTTGGAGTTTTCTCGGGATCCCACCACTTGGGTTGCAACAATATCAATTTTATCTTAGCCCCGAGGAAGTGAAGCTCAACTCAGCCGCGACATATGCCTGGTTGCCAAATGCGAGTGAAATCCAGGAATGTTGCGGGACTGATGTGACGGGATGGCTCTATGAGTAGTCACTCTTATTCGCCTCGACGTCCTGCTCATCCATATAATGATGCATCAGATGTAACGCAGATCTTGAATTTTGTACGATCCGTCCGGCCCATGACGTTATTGACCGAATATCCGGGCATTCATGAAATCCCTGAACTTTTGTCGCTTCCCGTGAATCAGGGAACAGCCAGATCGTGGCGAAACAATCAGAATCAACTGGTTGGATATGCCTACGTGGATCTCTTCCAGACGTTACGGTTTGATATCGACTGGCAAATCCGGGATTACGAGCTTGAAAATGAAATCGTCGCATGGGGCAACGAATGTCTGAAGGGAAAACATGCATTCATCTATTCAACCAGTCATGAAACAGATTCGGAACGCCTGGCATTTTTTGACCGGCATCAATTCATCCGCTGCGCGGAAACGATCATCCATATGGCGTGCGCGTTGGATTCGGATTTTCCGTCACCGCGCGTGCCGGACGGATTCACGTTTCGCGAGGTAAAAGGGGAAGACGAAGCTGCCGAAATAGCTGGATTACATCGCGCTGCATTTCAAACATCCTATATGAGCACGGAGCGGAGAGCAAACATGATGAGGTCGAATAACTATGATCCGACTCTGGATCTCGTAGCCGTAGCGGACGATGGAAAATTGGTTGCGTATGCTCTGGGGCAACTGAATGAGACAGAGGCAAAGCAAGGGATATGTTATGCAGATTTATTCGCGACTCACCCAGATTATCAGGGACGTGGATTAGCGCGAATATTGATGTATATGCTTGTAAAGCGATTGCAGAAAATGGGCTACAGAATTGCAAAACTGAGCACACATAGTAATAATCATGCGATGCAGCAGATCGCTTACGCGGTTGGCTTTCAACGCAGCGGCAAAACTCTGCGTTTTCAGCGCCAGGTGGCTGGGTAATACAAAAAAATCACTGCTGCTCTCAATACGAGTGGAAAAGAAATGGCAAGATGAAAGTGAAGCGTAACCAACATTTCAACGTCCGTGTTTTAGTCTTTGAAGTCATTTAACTTTAGATGTCGGAGGCTCATATGTCCAGGCAGGTTGATTTATATAATAGCACCTACGGCAACTTCCAGGAACAGGTATTGGCACAAATCCGGCAGGAAACCTACGGGGAGGACATCGGCCAAAACAGCTGGATCACCACGGATGAATATGACGCGTTCTACAGTTGGCTGAATCTCGCAGCGGGCGATCATGTCTTAGAAATCGCCAGCGGCTCAGGCGGACCTGCTCTCTACCTTGCAAAAAAGTTCAAGTGCCGTATTACCGGGCTGGATATCAATGAGGAAGGGCTAAAGACCGCCAACCAAAACGCCATCAACGCGGGCATCACCGACGCTAACTTCCAACTCGCGGATGTGGATCAACGCCTCCCATTTGACGATGAGTCTTTTGACGCGCTCATGTGCATGGATTCCATGAATCACTTTCATGATCGACTGGGCTACTTGAAAGAATGGCACCGCGTGTTACGACCCGGAAAACGCGCCTTATTCACTGATCCGGTGGTTATCACAGGTCCGGTCTCGAACGAAGAGTTGGCAGCCCGCAGCAACATTGGCTTTTTTCTTTTTGTTCCGCTTGAGACTACAGAAAACTTTATCCGGGAAGCCGGCTTCCGGCTCCTCCGCCGGGAGGACGTAACCGGGAATATTGAGTTGACGTCAGGGCGCTGGCATGCCGCCCGCCAGAAGCACCGCGCGGATTTGATCAAGATCGAAGGCGAAGAACGCTTTGAAGGATTACAGAAGTTCTTCTCCACAGTCCACACATTGACCGGCGAACGGCGACTTTCAAGGTTTGTATTCCTGGCAGAAAAATAGGAGGTTTTATCGCGGAGTACGCCAGGCTTAACTGAAAAGGAGAAACATGACGAACAAATCGAACGTCGAATTGCTCATTGCTGCCCTCGATACCGAATATCAAGCCGCCGTAAAAAACAACGACGCGGCCACCATGGATCGCATCCTGGCTGATGATTTCATTTTAGTGACCGGGCGCGGGAAAGTTTATAACAAAACGGATCTGCTGGAAGCGGCGAAAAATAAAGACGTCGTCTACGAGCATCAGGAAGACACACAACAGACGGTGCGCGTGTGGGGCGATACGGCCGTGATCACTGCGCTGCTCTGGCAAAAAGGCACGAGCAAGGGTGTGCCGTTCGACGATCATCTGTGGTTCAGCGATACCTACGTCAGTACCCCGGAGGGCTGGCGCTATGTATTCGGCCAGGCCTCTATCCGGCTCCCTGACTGAAAGGGGATATTTCTGTCACTTGACAAGAGTCCTATTCGGAGTATTCTATGGATATAGACCGCCGGTTTTGTACGTCTATTCATCATCCAACCATGAACCGAAGGGAGCGTGTATGACAAACAGAATTTTCCGATTCATGATCGTCGCTGCAATTCTGGCTGCAGCTTTAGCCTGGACCGGTAACGCGTCCGCGTCATCCAATTGTCCCAGCTACATCACCGTGCAATGGGGCGATACCTTGAGTGGCATCGCCGCGCGCTGTGGGACGACGATGGCAGCGATCCAGGCCGCCAACCAAGGTCTCGGCGACTGGGTCTACGCGGGACAGGTTTTATGCATCCCCGCAAACTCTGGCTCCGCTCCGGTTTCGTACCCAACGTATGGCGGCACCTACGTCGTTCAGTGGGGAGATACGCTTGGGAAAATTGCGGCGCGGACAGGCACGAGTGTTGGCAAACTTCTGGCGGTTAATCCACAGATCTGGAATCCCAGCCTGATATACGCCGGTCAGGTGATCAATCTGCCAGCCGGCGCGGGCGCGCCCCCTCCGGTTTATACGACTCCGACTCCTCAGCCTCACTATCCGCCTCCGGTTGTTGACTCTTTTTCAACGGTAAAGATTGCCTATCAATATGGCCTCTTCGTTCGGAGTGCACCCGGCGGAGATATCATCGCATCGGCTTTGGATGGGACAACCTGGAAATACCGGCAGAACTCAGTCTTCGTGGACAAGAAATGGAAGGTTTGGGTGGAGGTCAAAGTCTTCCCGCCTGTAAAGGGATACATGACCGGATGGATCCTTGTGAAGGATCAATTTGGAAAATTTTTCACGGATCCACCCATTGATATGGATCCGTAGACAGTTCAAAGTCAAAATAGGCATTCTCGTATACTATCTAACAAACGGAGAAGCCCCCAATTAGATCGGGGCTTCTTTGTTCTTATATGGCGCGGGGCTGAAAATATAACGCGGTTCATCCAGCGTATAATTGCAGCGGAGGGCTTTATGCCCACGGAACGAACACCAGAAGAAGAATGGTATAAGATGTTGACCGAGGGCGAGCCAGTCCCCCGTCGTCTTTATCATCTGCATGGATTGCTCCCCTCAGACCCGCGTTGTAAATTATGCGGCTCGCCGTTCAAAGGCTGGGGAGGCTATATCATGCACCTGATGGGCCGGGACCCATCCAGATACAATCCCCGGTTCTGCGTAAAATGTGAGGTGTGGGAACATCCAGGCGGTGCGGAGGTCATTCTGACCATGCTATTTGCAGACGTGCGCGGTTCCACCACGCTCGCCGAGCAAATGAACGCACGCGAATTCAGCCAGCTCATCAATCGTTTTTATACGGTAGCGACTCACGTCTTAATCCGAACCGATGCATTGGTGGACCGCCTCATGGGAGATCAGGCCATCGGCCTTTACATCCCCGGGTTCGCCGGGCCCACACACCCGCGTAAGGCCATCGAGGCGGCCCAGGAATTGCTGAGACTCACGGGTCACCGCGACTCGAAGGGGCCCTGGCTGCCGGTGGGAATCGGCGTCCATACCGGACCTGCCTTCGTTGGCGTTGTAGGAGACGAAAATAGTACAGCTGATTTCACCGCCCTTGGAGATAACGTCAACATTACTGCCCGGCTGGCCTCTCAGGCCGGACCTGGTGAGATTCTCGTCAGCGATGCGACCTACGCGGCGGCTGGCATCGATCTCGGGGAATTGGAACACCGCCAGCTGGAGCTGAAAGGAAAGTCGGAGGCAACGGGCGTCCGCATCCTGCATGTTTCAAAAAATTTACCGTGACGAATCGAAAAGACTTCACGACACTGGCAGCGCATGAGACTACTCAATCGTTGATCGCCAATCTCCTTGACGAGCGTGAGAGCATGCTTCAAAGACAAAAACATCAGGAGGACGTCCGCCGCTATTTGCAGCAACACTTTCGAATCCGGGATTGGGGCCTTTCACTTCCACGCGGCAGTGGAATGGAAACTTATTTCGCACAGGGAGATGGACAGAAATATTTCATAAAAGTTGGAGTTGCTGTTGAACCATATTCGGCAATGGCAGAAGCCGGACTCACGCCGCCCATCATCGCCCAGGGAGAACTGGAAGGCGGTCCATCCATCATGATCCAACCGTTCATTGAAGGCCGGAAACCCTCTTCGAAGGATTTTTGTGATCAACTGGAAAAAGTCGCCGCGATCGTCCACAAAATGCATCATGATTCAGAAACAAGAGCAAAATTACCTTCGACTTCTTCCAACGACTTTAGATACGCAGGCCTACGCGCGCTACATCGGCTGCTTGCAAAATGGGAAAGGTACAAAACACACTTTCCAACCATCGCCAATTTTGTAGATCGAAGTATCGATCGACTTTCCGAACAAGTCAGCCTGTTCTCGGGCGAAGGTCTGGTTGCCTCACACAATGACATCTGCAATGCGAACTGGCTATTCGCTTCCGATGGAAAAATATATATCGTGGATTTTGAATCTATGTCTCTGGATGATCCGGCCGCAGATTTGGGCGCGCTCTTATGGTGGTATTACCCGCCAGATCTGCGACAACGCTTTTTGGAACGAGCGGGCTATCCATACGACGATGAGTTCAAACTTCGCATGCGCCTCCGCATGGCCATCCACTGTCTCAGCATAACTCTTCCGAGAGATGGTAGTTTCGACCAATTCAACCCTGAACGTTTTGGTGAATCTCTGCGAGATTTTGGGGCTGTCCTAGACGGAAAAGAAAATCCCGAAGGCTATATCAAATGAGTGCAGTATCCAGGCAAGGCTATTATCGTTATTTGCCATGTTTCCTGGGCATGCTGCTGGCTCTGCCAGTCCTTGCGCTCATACTGCTGGCTTTCGCATTGCCAATCACAACTTCGGGGATTGGATATCTTTCAGGCAGTTTGTTATTTGCTGCTGGTTTGATTCTGGCACCCCGAGTACACCGGTATCCGGTAGTGATAATCATCGGCATCATTGTCATCGCTTTGGTTGCAGGACAGAGACTGGTTCGGGTATTGCAGGATACTGCCCCATCGATCATCATGATCACACTTCCGCAGGGAACAGAAGCCCGTTGGGTCAATTCCCTGATTGACGAACAGGATAGCCTTATTTTTGGTGAAATGCTTTTCCATTTCATCGGCGGCGATTCGGCCAAGGAACATGAAAACATTGCCTCTGCTCTATTTGCAGAGTATTCCAAAATGAGGGCCGCACAGAGACTCTTTCCATCACCCATTGTTAGCACATACCTCAATCTTCAGACTCCCACACACTTTGATGCGATCATCATCGAACCGGAGGTAGACCATCCGCCTGACTTTGCCCTGGTATTCCTGCACGGCTACATGGGAAACGTCACCGCGCAGTGCTGGGAAATTGCCCAGGCTGTAAAGATTTTCGGGGGCGTTACGGTCTGTCCATCCACTGGCTGGCAGGGCGCATGGTGGCAGCCAAACGGTCAGGCCATTTTACAGGCCACATTTGAGTATGTGAGAGGACGAGGGATTCAAAAATTCTATCTGGGTGGCTTTTCCAACGGCGGTTCTGGAATAAGCCGTCTGGCGCCTGAACTCAAAGATGAACGGGACCTTCGTGGACTCGTTTTCATTGATGGAATTCACAATGGCGTGGGCATTAGAGAAACAGGTCTGCCTGTTCTCATCATACAAGGCGCGCAAGATGAAAGAATGCGTGCGGCGCAGGCTCGCCAGGTCGCGCAGGAAATAGGAGACCTGGCCACCTACGTAGAGCTGAACGGCGATCACTTCCTGATTATGAAACAACCGAAACTCGTGCAAGATGCCATTGCACAGTGGCTCGAGAAATTTGAGCAGAGGAAATATGCAACCTCCCGATACTGAGCAGCGAATCACCGAATGGGCCGAGTCGCGGGCCGAAATTCGCGCGGTTTTGCTCACCAGCACGCGCGCGGTCCCCGGCGCGCACGTCGATGCTTTATCTGACCATGATGTGATACTGATCGTTCGGAGCCTCCAGCCATTTGTGGAGCATCGAACCTGGATCAATGATTTCGGTGATGTGCTCGTGGTCTACTGGGACCCGGTTCATCCCGATCCGGATCATGACATCGAAATAATTGCCAACGTGACCCAATACGCATCCGGACTCAAGATCGATTTCACGCTGTGGCCCGTCAGCTTGTTCGAAAAAATTGTCGCCGCGCTAGCCCTCCCTGCGGAGTTGGATGCGGGATATCGCGTCCTGCTCGATAAAGACGGGCTGACGGAATCCATGCTTTCACCTACCGGCGAGGCCTATACCCCGAGGCTGCCGACGCTGGAAGCCTATCTGACGTGGATCAACGATTTCTTCAGCGATGCACCGTATGTTGCGAAGTGTCTCTGGCGCGGTGAGCTGCTGCCGGTCAAATGGTGTCTGGATTACGATATGAAACACATCTACCTGCGGCAGCTCCTTGAATGGCGCGCCGAAATGGATCATGATTGGTCCGTTCCCATCGGATCCCTCGGCAAAGGTTTGAAAAAGTATCTGCCAGGGGATATCTGGACCGAACTGGAGAAATGCTATGCAGGAGCTCGCCTGGAAGATAACTGGGCCGCGTTGAAAAACACAATGGCGCTCTTTCGCCAGGTGGCTATTGAAGTTGGTGTGCATTTGGGTTATGCATATCCCTATGATCTGGACGAACGCGTCACCTCTTACGTCGAAAACTTCAGACGGCTCGGGCCGGCAACCTCATACTCGGAAAATGGTGCAAGGTCGTAAAGCCGATTGTTTCACCATTCATCTCTGCACATATCCCTGTTTGTACAGTGGAACTCTTTCTTTGAAACATTGAAACAAGCCCAGCCATTGCGCGAAGGTCAACTGTGAGGGCGTAGCCTCCAGGGGAAAATAGAGATCTTTCGAAAGACGCTTCCACTGTGGATAGGAGAAGACCGTCTTGAAGCTCACTTTCAGGCTGCGCTTCCACATGCCAAATCCATAACGGACAAAGCTGCGATACAACGAAATCTCCTCCTTTTGCACAAGCGGCGAAGGACGTTTTTCGATTTGCAGCAGCACAGAATCGACCTGCGGAACAGGTTCAAAGTCTGTCCTTCTCAGCTCTCGTATGATTCGAATATCAAAAAGAGGCTTGGCGAGAATCGAGAGCTGTGTTTCGCATGGGCTGCCCGAAAATTTCTGTGCGGCTTCCTTCTGCATGACCAGAAAACCTTCACTGGGAAACGGCGGCGTGTAGAGTATCCTGCGAACAATGTCAGCTGTGATGTTGTATGGGATATTGGCGAATATTTTGTACTGCCTGTGATGAATATGATATCGCAGAAAATCTCCCGAGATAATTTGGACATTCTCAACATCTTGAAATCGCCGGCGGAGTCCTTCCGCGAGCCGGGAATCTTTTTCAATCGCGATCACGCTGCGGGCGATTTGGGCCAGCTCAGCCGTAATGATGCCGCGCCCGGGTCCGATTTCGTAAACAATATCACCGGGCGCAATGGAACTGACGCTCAACAGGGAGCGCACGAGCTTTGAGCTGTGCAGGAAATTTTGTGCCAGCCTGAGCTGGTTGAACGATGTTTGGGACATGTTTCACCTCTTTCGCGGAATGAACTGGTGAAACGAAAACGCGAAGCCGGACCGATCTCCCCATCATGGCTTGCGTCTTAAACGAAAAAGCCATGAACCCGCGACTCCCATCGCTCATTCATGGCATATGTGTTTTGTGTGGAGGGTTATTTACCGAGACAACATACCGCGAAGAAGATAGGTAAGGCGTGGAGACCTGTCCAAAAATCGTTCGCGGATTCGAGTCATCATAGTGGTTCAGAGTATATTCATTATGGATATAATTGTCAACATAAAATATCAGATCACGTAAAGTAAACACTGTGAACCAATGAAGACCCGCAATGAATTCTATCAGGAGTATGCTATGAAAAGCGTTGTCGTAACGGGCGTCTCAACGGGAATTGGCTGGGGCACGGCCAAGGTTTTGATCCAAAAAGGCTTTCGTGTTTTTGGAAGCGTGCGAAAGACCCACGATGCGGAACGGCTTGAAAAGGAATTTGGAGAAAATTTCACCCCATTGATCTTTGATGTGACCGATGAATCTGCGGTCCGGGCCGCGGCGGGGCTGGTCCGTGAGCAGCTCCATGGGGAGACTCTGTTTGGGCTGGTCAACAATGCCGGGATTGCCGTACCGGCGCCGTTGATCCATCAGGCCACGGACGATTTCCGCCATCAAATCGAAGTGAATTTGATCAGTGTACTGATCGTGACGAAGGCCTTCGTCCCGTTGCTGGGCAGCGACCGTTCGCTGAAAGGCCAACCGGGGCGCATCATCAATATCAGTTCGGTCGGAGGGAAGCGCGGCAGCCCATTTCTCGGCGCGTACGTCGCATCCAAGCATGGACTGGAGGGTTTCTCGGAAAGCCTGCGCCGCGAACTGATGTTATATGATATCGATGTAATTATTATTGGACCCGGAGCCATTGCAACGCCCATTTGGGACAAGGGCGAACAGGTGGATGCAAACCGTTATGCAAATACGGAATACTTTGAGCCAGGCCAGCGCATACAGAAATACATGGTCGAAAGCGGCAGAAAAGGTTACCCGCCGGAGAAAGTCGGCGAGGTGGTGTGGGAAGCATTGACCACGCCGAAACCGAAGGTGCGTTATGCCGTGATACCTGGCAATCCTTTCACAAACTTCATTCAATCCTTGTTGCCCAGGCGCATGGTGGACAACATCATCGCACGAAATTTGGGATTCAAGAAGTAACGCAATGCCAGACTGCAGCCATGGTTTTCCCACAGTCCAGATTTCTTTCAACGCGTATGGCGCGAATTGTCGAATGAAGCGGACACGGCTTGGAACATTCGCAAAATTCGCCGCTTCGCGGAATTCGCGTTCCATGACCGTGGCTTTGCCCGGCATTCTTAAGAAAGCCATCAGACTTCAGAAGTCCGTTCTTTCAACAGGAGAGACGTCATGACCACTGCCCTGCCCCGCTCCAAAGTCAAGAAAGATCAAACCTGGAATGCCGAAAGCGTCTTCCCATCACCGGAACAGTTCGATGCGGAAGTCGAAAGCCTGGTTGGCAACCTGGATTCCATCAGGAAGTTTCAGGGGCATCTTGGAGATAGCTCTGACAACTTGCTTCAGGCGATGGAAGTGATCGAGAACATCTCACAACGCGCCGCGAAGGTACAGGTCTATGCAACGATGTCGAGCGCTGTGGACACGACGAATCAACAAGGCACGGCGATGAACGGCAAAGCTTTGAGCGGGCTGGCCCAGGTCGGCGCGGCAACGTCATTTGTGGACCCGGAAATGTTATCGATGGGTGAAGCGAAATTGCGCCAGTGGCTAAAAGATGACTCCCGCCTGCGCCTGTATGAGCATTACGTCAATGACTTATTCCGAAGGCAGGCGCACGTCCGGTCTGCGGAGGTGGAGGAACTGCTCGGCATGCTGCGCGATCCGTTCGGGACAGTCCGCTCGACGGCCAATATGCTGGCGAACGCCGATTTCCAGTTCAAGCCCGCCCGCGACAGCCAGGGCAAAAAAGTGGAGTTGACCCAAAGCACTTTCGATGCCATCCTCAACGGGTCCGACCGCACGGCGCGCCAGACGGCCTGGGAAAACTACAACGATAAATATCGCGAATACAAAAACACGCTGGCAAGCAATCTCGCGGCGTCCATCAAGCAGAATGTTTTCAACATGAGGGCTCGCAAATTCGATTCATCGCTCGAAGGGACGCTCTTCAATGGGAACGTTCCTGTGGAGATGTTCCATAACCTGAT